>VOFK01001355.1_pt1 | contig 133129 bp, 149 predicted proteins | sample 5384121 | NCBI WGS metagenome assembly VOFK01 (sample SAMN12384730, study PRJNA508395) | human gut metagenome | isolation source: healthy gut J | host: Homo sapiens
GGTGCCCATAATGGTGCGGGTGTGGTAGCCGCGCTCCTGCAAAATTTTCATGCAGGTATCGGAAAAGCCATCCACCACTTTTTCGGGTTGGGTAAAAACCTTCGCCGCAGTTCACCAGCGCGGTGGCGCGCACCAGGTGGTGGATGCAGTCCAGGCTGCCGTACCGCTGCTGCACGGCACGCAGCAGGGTTTTGGCACATTCTGCTGCGGCGTTATAGCCATCTTCCAGCGTAAGATCTGTGCCAACGCGGCCACGGTACAACGGTTCATAGGTGTTGATATCTTCCGGCCCGTGGCCGGAAACATACACAATGCCGTCAACTTCCCGGATGGGAACCAGCGCTTTGTAATGCGCAAAGCGGACCGGTTCGCACAGGGGGGTGATTCGCCACAGCCATGTTCTGTGCCCTCCTTTAACGGCGTATTTTAACAATGGCGTCCACGCTGACCGGCATATTGCCCGGTAGAACGTAAGCGCCCATGGCCGCACGGGCATGCTGCCCGCGGTGGCCAAAGATCTCTACCATCAGGTCGGAGTAACCGTTCATGACGGCAGGCATGTTGTAAAAGTCCCCGGCGCTGTTGACAAGGCCCAGCGCCTTGACAAAGTAATCCACGCGGTCCAGGCTGCCAATATAGGCCTGGATGGTGCGCAGCATGTTCAGCCCGCACAGGCGCGCGGCCTGGTATGCGGCGGCTTCGTCAATTTCAGCGCCCACACGGCCGACATAAACGGGGGTACCGGTTTCGTCCACCGGGTAATGAGCAGAAATGTACAGCATATCGCCCGCCAAAACGGCTTCCACGGCGCCTTTGCCGCGCCAATCGGTCTGCTGCAGGGGTAATGCCCAGCTGTTCCATACGTTGTTCCGTAACACCCATGGTTCACAGTTCCTCCTTGATTTGCTGCATACAGGTGGTCAGCGTTTCGCACACGGTTTTGACCTGTGCAGGCGTGACCATCAACGGGTTGAGTAGAATCCGGTTGCCCGGCTCCGCACCGATGTAAATGCCGTTGGCACGCATTTTGTCTGCCAAATCTTTGGCGCTGCCATACGGCATTACGGCATAGGTGCGGGCCATAACCTGGCCGACAGGGCCTTCCTGCGTGCGGGTGATCTGGATAAAGCCGCAGTCCCGCAGGGTTCGCTCAAAAGCGGCGCAGCGGCGGTTCAGGGTGCGCATCAGGGTGGCTTCGTCCCGCTGGAGATAAAGCTGCACGGCTTTGTACAACCCAACGATTGATTCGCGCGAGGTCTTGCACCCGCGGCAGACGCCATCCGTGGGGGGACCCCAGCGGCGGCAGCGGTCGATCCATTCCTTTTTCCCCACGATCAAACCGGAATCCTGCGGGCCGCGCATGGTTTTGCCGCCGCTGAAAATAACCAGGTCGGCCCCCATGCCGGTGAACTTCCAAAGGTTTTCGGCGGGCGGGTTTTGGGCAGCAGCATCCACGATTACGGGCACCCCATGGCGATGGGCCACCTCCACCATTGTTTCCAGCGGCAGAGAGGCATCGCGCCCAAAAAAGATGACATAAAACACGGCAGCCGTTGCCGGGGTAATGGCTGCTTCCAGCTCTTCCACAGTCGGAGCGGTGTCCGCTGTACCGATATAGCGCATTTTTGCGCCGACAGCCGAGCAGCGCGCGGTCATACATGTTGCGCTGGGCGGCCTGCATGACAACCTCGTACCGCGGGCCGGTGATCTCCGGCAGGGTATGGAAAATTTTTTCATCGTCCCGCGCCAGGGCGGCAGCGGTGGCAACCATCATGCCTCCCGCCGCGCCGTTGGAAATATAAGCACCTTCGTTATGGGTCAGTTTTGCCAGGGCATCGCCGGTTTTGGCCTGAACTTCGGCCAGTTCCACACAGCTGGATGCAATCTCCCGCATGGCCCGCAGGCTGGCCGCAGGCATGCAGCTGGCACCATAAGTGGTAAATGTATCCTGCGCGTTGATATAGCGGTGCAGGCCAAGTTCTTCAAAAATATCCATGGTTTTATCCTCGTGGCAGGGGGGATCATTCCTCCGCGGGCTTGTTTTCGTCTGCAAACGGGTTTTCGCTCACCCAGGAGCGTTCTTCGTCCGGGTCGGCGGTTTCAGAGAAGCTGGCGAACACATCAATGACTTCCTTCACGATCTCTTCGCTTTCCACCAGGCCATCTTTCAGCGGCAGAATGTGCAGGATCTTCCAAGCGTTCTGGGCGGCCTGCCACAGCGGCAGGTGGATGGCTTCGCATTCATCGGTCACAGGGTAGCCAACTTCGATCCAATGCTGTTCCACCACTTTGTAGGCGGCTTCCAGCAGGTCGTCCACTGCCTTGGGGGAGGTAGCGCCGCCGTCATCCAGCAGACCGCGCAGGGTATCCACACAGGCATTGATGCGCGGATGGTAATAATAGCAGATCAGTTCGTGGAAATCCTGGCTGTTGTAGTCCGGCAGGTTGGGAATACTCTTGACAAACGTGGTGCCAAGGTCACGCATCCAGGCGCGGAACTCTTCTTTAGGGATGTAGGTGTCCTCGCTGGCAACGTTAGGGTCACAGGGGCGGCCCTGCAGCCAGCGCACAATGTGTTCTACATACATCTTGGTGTTGGCGCTGGTCATCACTTCCAGCTGGGTCAACAGCTGTTCCATCATCGTGGCGTGCAGCTCAAAGGTCTCGTGCAGATTTTTTTCGCAGTTTTGCGGCGCAGGAACAGCTCCAACAGGCAGCGCAGGTGCATGTTAAAGTTTTCGGTAATGTACTGGCGCATCACATCGTACATATCCTGGCCGATGGCGTCGGTCTTTTTGTCATCGGGTAGGGCGGTCATGGTGGTCATATAATCGTTTAGCAGATCCACGACCTGCTGGGTCTCACTCAGCGGAACCTGGCGGCGCTGGGGGCGCACCAGGTAGCAGCGCTTCTGGTAACGTGCGTGGGAACTGTCGCGGTCATCACAATAGACAGCCTGTTCCAGCGTTTTCATGGCTTTTACGCCAATTTCGGGTTGCCAGACCGCCGTAACGGCGCTTGGCGGAATCTTCCAAAAAACTCTGGACGGTAATATCTTTGGGGTTCCATGCCAGCTGGAAGATCAAATCAAAGAAGTGCAGGCTGACACCGCACAGCTCGGTGCAGTTGCCAAAGCCGTCGCCGTGTTCCACGATGCTGGGGTCGGTCATCTCCTTAGCGGCTTCAATGTGGCGGGCAAAATCACCGTGCATGTGGTCATCGCCGCCAAATTCGTTCAGCGCCTCCAGCACATAGTGGGCCTTGCGCAGCGGGCTGTAGTTGGCATCGCGGTACATCGGGTCACGGAAGGTGGCATCGGTCTCCTTGCGGTTGGGCCACAGATCCAGCATGTACACTTCGTCAGGCATGGCATCCACAAAGCGCTGCATCACGCCGGGCATCGTCCAAATGCAGGGCGGGGTGTTGGCGCGCACGCCCCATCCGTCAAAGAAAACGCGGGCTTCGGGCACCAGCTCATGCACAGCTTCATAGGTGTACTTGGAATAGTTGACGCTGATATTGATGTAATCATATATGGTGGTGGAAATATGGCTTTCGCACGGGGAGAGGCCACAAAGTTGTGCACCGGGCCGTATTCTTCGATCCAGACTTTGACGAAGGTCTGGAAGAAAGTCTTGAACATGGGATCTTCAGGGTACAGGCAGGGCTTGGTCTGTGGGGCGGCGTTGTCGTCCTTGACCCACTCGCTGCCAAAGTAGCGGGCATTGGGATAAAGCTTGTGGAAGTCCTGCGTCATCTCATCCGGCGGCAGGGTGACCATAATGTCAATGCCCAGGGCCTGTGCATATTCAATGGTATCGCGGATGATATCGCGGCGGGCGATATCTTCGGGTTTGATCTCGATGCCCGGCACGCCCAGCTTAATGAAAGTCATCTTGCGGGCATAGCTGTTCCAGCTGTACAGCCGGTAAGAGTTGATCTTGTTGCGGGCGTATTTGTCCAGTTCTTCGCGGCGCTCGGCTTCGTTCAGGAAAGCGCCGTGGTTATATACCCACTGGCCAATAGTGTGGCGGAACTTGAACGCGGAGCGCTCCACGATGGTCAGGTTATCAGGCACGGTCATATCGGGGTTTGCTTCATACACATCGCGGTCCCAGTAAAAACCGACATGGAAGACGGTCTGCAGCAGGTGGCAGACGCTGTAATAGACCGAGCGGTCATTGGAACCGCTGAGCACCAGAACCTCACCGCGCTGGACAATGGCCAGGCAGTCGTTTTCGGTATCGCTCTCTGCGGGCAGGATACCGGGGTTTTGGTCAGCAAAGTTCTTGACCAAGTCGCTGGTAGAGGGGCGGCCAATGAGAATGCGGTTGCCGGTCACAGCCATGGTCAGTGTTTCGTCCGCAATATTCAGGATCGTTCCGCTGATTTTTTTGACATAATCACGCAGCTCTTCTGCCGCATGGCGGTCCAGCCAGGTAGCACGGCGGCCCACGATGATGGTGCTGGCGGGAACAGCGTTGATGGTAAGGTTAAACATAGGGGAAACCTCCGATTAAGTTAGTAGGTAGGAAGTAGGCGTTAGGAGTTGATGGAAATTAGGAATTAGAAGTTAGCAGCTATTCCCCATATTTTCTTTACCGGCTGAACGGTATCTCCCGGAACGCGTCCGGGCGGTGGAAATCAGGGTGAGGGGAATGGGGAGAAGACCAACAGGCGTAACGTTCCTGCGGCGGGCCGGAACACTGGTAAAAATTGCCCACAGGGTTTTGCGGCAGAGCGGGGGCTGCGGGGCCGTATATCTGCTGCAAAAATGCAAAAGGTACTTCCAGCTCCACGCCCCACATATCCGGCAGCTGCCAGGCATGTACCTGCGGGTAATGCGGCACTGCCAGGTTGACAAAGCTGCGGTGGGCGCGGTCGGGGCCTTTTGCAGTAACAGTGTTCCGGCGGCATTCATCTCAAAATTCAGGTAATCGCGGGTAAAATCGGGGTAAGGGTTCAAAAATACTTCCAGGCAGCTGTCCAAGCAGACCAGACTGTTTGGTTTGGTCATCGTTACACGGGGGTGCTTTTCGCAGCACCATAGGCGGAATTTCAGGCCGCTTCCCGTCAGCTTTGCTTCGGCAAAGGCTTCGGGGCAAAAGATGCCGCCCCAGGGGTATTTGGTAATGGGTACATACATGATATCAGCCCTTCACGCTGCCAACCACGATACCCTTGGTGTAATACTTCTGCAGGAAGGGATACACGCACATGATGGGCAGTGCAGCCAGGAAGATCTGCGCGGCTTCGATGGTTTTTTCACTGACCTTTGCCATGCGGATCAACTGTTCGGGGGTCATCAGGGTTTCCACGTTGTTCTTGGATTCCATCAGGATGGTGGCCAGGTAGGTCTGCAGGGGGTACTTATCGGGGGTGTTCATGTACATGTAGCCGTCCATCCAGCAGTTCCAGTTGGCCACGGTAGCAAACAGAATGATAGTTGCCAGGGAGGGCATCGACATGGGCAGATATACGCGGAACAGAATTTTTGCAGCTGGTTGGCGCCGTCAATAACGGCTGCGTCCTCAATTTCGGTCGGGATGCCGCGGAAAAAGTTCATGATCAAGATCATGTAGCTTACGTTCATGGCTCCAGGCAGGGTCAGCGCCCAGATAGTGTTCATCAAACCCAGCTTGCTGATAACGATGTAGGTGGGGATGGTGCCGCCGCCGAACAGCATGGTGATGACAAACAGCCAGGAGAAGAAGGTGCGGGCGTGGAAGCGGGAGTTGGCCTTGGAAAGCGGGTAGGCCGTCATCACGACCAGCAAAATGTTGGCCGGTACGCCGATGAGAACACGGGTCAGGGTCACGCGCAGGGAGGTCCAGAACTGGCTGTCCTCCATAACATAGCGGTAAGCTTCCAGCGTAAAGCCGATGGGGTAGAAGGTAACATTGCCGGCAACGGCTTCAATGCGTTCCGAAAGCGAAAGCGCGATAACGTGCAGGATGGGCAGAATGCACACGATGACCAGCAGGAGAAGAAACACGCCGTTGACGTAGTTGAACAGGGTCATTTTTTTACGGTTCATAACAGAATGCTCCTTTCTGATCAGAATACCTGATAATCAAAGTGTTTGGAGGCAATGCGGTAGGAGATAACAACCAGAATGAACGAAACAACGGATTTCATCATACCAACTGCGGTAGAAAGCGACCATTGGTGGTTGACAAGGCCAAGGCGGTAAACCAGTGTATCAATGATATCGGAGCTCTTATAAACCATGGGATTGTACAGCAGCATGATCTGCTCCATACCAGCGCTGAGCACAGAACCGAGCGAAAGCACCAGCAGCATGACCACGATGGGGCGGATGGTGGGCAGGGTGATGTGCCAGATCTGCTGCCAGCGGTTAGCGCCGTCCAGTGCAGCGGATTCATTCAGCGCTGGGTCAACGCCTGTTATTGCCGCCAGGAATATGATCATGTTATAGCCCATATCTTTCCAGACGTCGGAGAGAATAATAATGATGGGGAACCAGGTGTTACTGCCCAGGAACATGATGGGATCAATGCCGATGCGGCCCAGCAATTCGTTGACCATGCCGTCATACTGGAACAGGTTGCGCAACACGCCGCCCATAACAGCCCAGGAAAGGAAGTACGGCAGGAAGAAAACGGTCTGCGCCATCCGCATGAACTTATGGTGGACAACTTCGTTCAGCAGCAGGGCCAGAATCAGCGGCACCAACAGGCGAAGGATGATCTTGGCGATTGAGATGGACAGCGTGTTGCCAACCACGTTCCAGAACGTGGGCAGGGCCAGCATGTCACGGAAGTTCTTTAATCCCACCCAGGGAGAATTTTTGAAGCTGCGCAGGGGGGTAAAATCCTGGAACGCCATGACCAAACCGAACATGGGCAGGTAGGAAAAGATAATCAGGAAAGTTACGCCGGGAATCAGCATTAAGTAAAACGGCAGTTCCCGCTTGAAAACAACAAGCTTGCGTGATGGTTTTTGGTGGTTTTAGGTTCCATGGTGTTTCCTCCTTTTTTTTTTGGCTGGGGGTTACGGTGCAAAAAAACAAAGGCAAGCAGGCTGAACAGCCGCTTGCCTTTCCGGTAGGTTCCTGTTTTGTTATCCGTCCCCGATCGCCAAGCTCAGTGTTTGCTCTGCACAATAAACAGTTTTCAGTCTGTTTCTATGCTTTTATTGTACCCTTTGGCAAGGGGATGTTTCAATCCATAGGCTTTTACTTTGAATGGTGTTCTGTTTACATCATTGTTCAGTGTTGACGTTGAGGAAAAGCAGTCATCCTATCCCGATGAATGCCAAGAATCAGCCTGCTGTCATTTCTAAAGGCAATACCGCGTAATTCCCGCCTTACGGCTTAAGCACCGCTCCGACGGCTGCGGCACGGCATCTGCGTTGCCAAAATGCTCGATAATGTCGGGTTGCGGTACCCGCATCGTGCTTCGGGGGCAAAAGCCCCTCGCACTCTGCGGCCGCTGCCCCTGCTTCGGTTCGCTGTTTCCGCCACTTTGGCGGCGCTCCCCTTTGCAGCATCCAGTATTATCTGCGCTTTTGGCCTCAGCAGCTGCCGCACCTCGCTCGCCGTATCGGCACTTAGAATTATGCGGTATTGCCCTAATTTTCCAAAAAGTTCTTTCATCGCTCTTCCCAGTGCATCGTTCCAGAAAAACCAGTTGTGGTCGCCGGGGCTTCGTACCAAGTCAGGGGCCAATTCATCGCCTGCAAGGTATCGCGCAGGCGTAGGTTGGCGGGGTACAGACTGTCCTGCTGGCCGCAGGCCAAAAACAGGCGGGGCATGGGGCACGTTCCGTCACGGAATTTCTCCACCAAGTCAAACAGATCATCCTGTGGCGGCACAATGCCGTGCGGGAAAATTGCCTGATCTTCATGCCAGCGGCAGAGCTGGGGCAGTTCGGCCTGGATTTCCGCCACCGAGGAAAAACCGGCGCACCCGGCGTACTGCTGCGGCGCAGTAAAAGCGCATTTCATAGCACCGTATCCGCCCATCGAAAGCCCCATAATATAAGTGCGCTCCGGTACGGGCTGAATGCCGAAAAACCGGCGGCAGAGCGTTGGCAATTCCTGATTAATGTAGGTGAAATACTTGGGGCCGCAGGCCATATCGGTATAAAAAAGCTGCGCTGCACTTCGGGAACGATCAGAATAGCCCCGTGGGTGCGGGCCAGGTGTTCGGCCTGGGTATAGCGCAGCCAGCCGGTGCAGTTGTCAGTCAGGCCATGCAGCAGGTACACCACTGGCGCGGCGGCCAAATCTCCGGTATCTGGCATGGTAACAAGCACCGATGTTGCCATGCCGAGATTCCGACATGACGTCACAGCGGAAAAATGCCATGGTTTGCCCCTCCTTCAAATTTGTGGGTTTGCCAGCGCGCGGCAGACGGCACGCATGGCGGGCTCGGTGCGGTCCCAGGCGCTCACGGTACTGGCAGCAAAGGGATAGTGCTGCAAAGCGTCCGGCTCGGCCAAGCAGACAGCACAGAAGCGCGGGTTTGTGCGCAGCCAGCGCTTCGGCGGCCTGGGCGGCAGCGGCGGCTTCCTCACGGGTGCCAAAGGCGAATACCACCGCGGGCGCCGCGGCGCAGACATCCGCCAGCTCCGGCAGTTCTTCCACCGTGTGGTAGACAGCGCACTGGCCGCCCAAACGCCGTGCAGCCAGTGGAGCAAAGCTTTCCGTAATGCGATCGCCCTCCGTCACGCCAGTACCGGTACCGGACGCCCGCGCAATAAATAACGTCCCTGCGGGCAGCGGCAGCAGGCTGTGGGGGTCTTGTACCGTCACGCCGGTTTCGGCCAACGCATCCGCAAAGGGCAGCATGATTGCTCCAATCCTGGCTGGCGGCATCGCGGGCGGGCATAGTCCAGCCCAGCGCCAGCTTGCATGCCAAGATCCGCCGCACCGATTCATCCACCCGCGCCATCGGCAGGGTTCCATCGGCCACAGCATCGCACAGGGCACGGATGCAGGGGGTCTGCACATCATTACCGGTGGGGTCAGCGTTATCGCCGCCGTTGCCAATAATCAGCAGGTCGCACCCGGCCAGTGCCGCCTGCACACAGCCCTGTGGTGCGCCGTACTGGTCCAGAATGGCGTGCATCTGCAAGCCGTCACTGATGACAAGCCCCTGGTACCCCAGTTGCCCACGCAGCACGCCCTGGATGACGGGCGCGGACATGGAGCAGGGCGTATCGGTGTCATCCAGCGCGGGGAAGCAGACATGCGATACCATCACGCTGGCAAGGTCCTCTGACATCGCGCGGCAGAAGGGCGTTAAGCAGCTATTCATCAATGTGTCACGCGGGGTATTGTCCACCACAAAGCCGAAGTGTGTATCGGCACCGGTCTGCTCATGGCCGGGGAAATGTTTGCCGCAGGCCAGCACCCCGGCATCCCGCAGGCCGCGGGCCATGGCGCAGCCATAATCCGCGATGGATTGCACAGTTTGCCCATAATAACGGCGTTCCGCAGGGCCGGAAAGAGTATCCAGCACCGGCGCACAGTCCAGGTTAATACCCAGTGCCCGCAGCTCACCGCCCATCATACGCCCAACTTTGTAGGCGTTGGCGGGATCGCCCGTGCGGGCAATGACCATGGCGCTGGGAAAAACCGTGGCTTCGCTGCGCAGGCGGGTAACACAGCCGCCCTCCTGGTCGATGGCGATAAGAGCAGGCAGACCGTTTTCCGCCATGACGGTGTGCTGGATCTCAGCGTTCAACTGCGCCAGCGCGGCCCGCCCGGCACAGTTTTTGCCAAACAAAATAACGTTGCCGATATGATTTTTGCGTAAAAATTCCCGCGTGCCCGCATCCATGCGGGATACCTCGATACTGGCCAGGATCATCTGGCCGATCTTTTCTTCCAATGTCATGCGGGAAAGGAGATTATCAATCGTGGTAGGCATAGAGCACCTCGAAAACAGGTAGGAGTTAGGAGGGAGGAGTTCGGAGTTGATGTGAATTAAAAATTAGCAATGAGAGATTAGGAATTGGCGGTAGGAAAAAGTCTAAATCTGAAAAGAATAGAGAATAATGAATAATTGTGGTGGACCGCGGCGCAAAGCGCCGCTCAGGAGATATTAGGTTTGCCGGTTGTTAAAAGTGCGATTGGCTATTAAATGTTTTGTAGGGCGCGATGACCTCATCGCGCCGGGGCTTGCCACGAGGTAATCAAGAAATATGTACTTCCCCTGCCACACCTCAAATTACTAATTTCTCATTACTCATTCCTAAGGCAACACCGCACAATTCCCGCCTTGCGGCTTAAGCACCGCTCCGGCAGCTGCGGCACGGCATCTGCGTTGCCAAAATGCTCGATAATGTCGGGTTGCGGTACCCGAATCGTGCTTCGGGGGCAAAAGCCCCTCGCACTCTGCGACCGCTGCCCCTGCTTCGGTTCGCTGTTTCCGCCACTGGCGGCGCTCACCTTTGCAGCATCCAGTATTAGCGCTTTTGGCTTGGCATCTGCCGCACCTCGCTCGCCGTATCGGCACTTAGAATTATGCGGTATTGCCCTAATTATTTTGTATCAGGCCTTCATGCATCGTAACTCCTAACTTCAAACTTGCAATCGCCCCACCAATGATTCCTGCGGTGTTGCGGTGGGCGGCAAGGCGGAGGGTGGGCTGGGGGTTGGCGTGCAGGCGGGCCAAAGTGGTGTGGCAGGCATCCAGCAGAAAATCGCCTGCCTCGCTGATGCCACCGCCCAGGGCTACGACCTCCGGCGCAAAAATGGAGTTGAGGGAAACAATGCCGGTGCAAAGCTCGTGCACATACTGGGCAAACACGGCCTGCGCCGCAGCATTGCCGCTGCGGGCGCGGGCAATCAGGTCGGCGGGGGACTCGCCGCCGGCCATGCGGATCAACGCGGTGGCCGAAGCGTACTGTTCAAAGCAGCCGCACTGGCCACAGGGGGCAGGGCAGACCGTCGCTGTGGGTGATGATATGCCCCAGTTCCGGGGGCCAGCCCGGTGGGGCTGCGCCAGCACTGCCCATTGATGACAATGCCCCCGCCAATGCCGGTACCCAGGGTGAGCAGAATACCTGTCCGTACATTTTGCAGTGCACCGGAACGCATTTCGGCCAACATTGCCGCGTGGCCATCGTTAATGACCACCGCGGGTAGACCGGACGCCCGGCGCAGCAACGCAGCAAGGGGCACATCTACCCATGCCAGATTATCCGCCGTAATGGTTTCGCGCGCAGCGTTCAGCGTGCCGGGCGCACCGGCCCCAATAGCCGCAACGTGATACGGTTCCAACTGCGCCGCAATCAGCGCGGCGGCTTCGGCAGGTTCTTTGGGTGTGGGGCGGCTCCACTGCTGCAAAAGGTTCAGCTGTTCATCAAAAATGCCGAACTTAATGCTTGTACCGCCAATATCAATACCGGAAAGAAACATGGTTGAACCTCGATGGAGCGTTGTGGAGAATTAGAAATTAGTAATGAGAAATTTGAGGGTGAGCGGAGCGAAGAGAAAAAAGAATAATGAATAAATAATAAAGAATAATGTCGGTGGACCGCGGCGCGCTGCGCCGCTCAGGAGATATCAGGTTCGTTGTTTATTAAAACGTACCTTGGCCCACAAAACGTTCTGAATTCGCGGGATAGATGTCACAACATCTTTATAACGTGGAATAGGGCACTGTCTCGGTGGGGTCGGGTACCCCCGCCCTACCGTAAGACAAAGCCTTGCACCATTCTGCAAATTGCGGTATAGCGTCCCCGTTAGCCGATGACGAATCTCATCCTCACAAGCAATTCCTAATTACTCATTGCTAATTTCTAATGATTTCATACCGGACCTTGCCGCGCCGCCAACTCCTCCCTCCTAACTATCTCGCCATACCCTCTCCACCTGCCATCCTTCGCTCCATCCCACCAGCACGGCGGGGTGGCCGGGGTGGATGGTGCGGGGCAGGCCGAGCAGGGCGGCGGGGGTGGTAGATGCCATCAGGCAGGCGTCCTGTGCGGGGGTCCCAATGCTCTGCAAATTGCGCACTGCACCGTCCAGATAAACACCGCCACCGTTCAGGGTACCGTTTGCGCAGCGGCTCACACCGTTTTGCACAATATAATCTTGCCCGGCCACGGTGTAGCGTCCATCGGGCAGACCATGGGTAGCCACACTGTCGGATACGGCAATCATCGCTTCAGGGCCTTTCATATGGTAGACAAGCTGCAAAGCGGCGGGGTGCAGGTGAACCAGATCGCAGATGCACTCGGTGGTCACGTTAGGATCCAGCAGAGCGGCGGCCACCACACCGGGGTCGCGGTGGCGCAGGGGGCGGCAGGCGTTGAAGGTATGGCACAGACCTGTAAATCCAGCAGAAAAAGCACGCTGGGCGGTCTCGTAATCAGCATCGGTGTGCCCGGCCTGCACCCGGATACCTCGCGCCGCCAGAGCTGCGCCAAGTTCCAGCGCACCGGGAAGCTCCGGGGCAAGGGTCACCTGCCGGATGACGGATTCATACCCCTGTACCAGCGCGTTTGGTACGCGGCGAGGGTTGGCGGCAGCAGCGCGGCGGGTGGCATGGCACCGGGACGTTCGGGACTCAAAAAGGGTCCTTCCAGATGAACACCCAAAATATGCGCGCCGGGCAGTTTGCCTGCGGCCTGCTGCTGCATGGCGGTTTGTACCACCGCCAGCGCCCGGCGCATGGTGGGCAGCGGCTCCGCCCCAAGGGTGAGCAGCACATCCGTTACGCCGTGGCACAGCAGGATGGTCAGGAACTCGGGCAGGGGGCGTTCATTCAGCTCCGGGTCAAAGCCCTGGCCGCCGTGGCAGTGCAGGTCAACCAGTCCGGGTGTTAAGGCCCAGACAGAAAAATCGGCCGGACCCCCGCCACCAATGGCAGTGATCTGGCCGTCTTCGACCGTCACGGTCTGATTGGCTAGGAATGTACGGCCCACCAGAAGTTTTTGAGCAAAAATTTTCATGGTAAGCACCAGTGTTAGTTAGGAATTAGGAGGTAGGAGTTCATATGAATTAGAAATGAGCAATGAGAAATTAGGAATTTGTGGTGGAGTATAGGTGTATTACAATTTTTGACTGTCGTACCGTGAACGCCGGCGCGATGAGGGCATCGTGCCCTACAGGATGTTATATGGTTCATCACTCAGCTTCAAATAGCAGCAAACCTAATATTTCCTGAGCGGCGCAAGTGCGCCGCGGTCCACCAACATTATTCTTTATTCTTTTTTAATTATTCATTATTGTTAATTCTGAATTATAGGTTGTTCAGCGCTTCCGCAATTCTCCCGTGTGTTTTTTCCAGTCTTGCTTCCGCGGTGGGGGCGTCAATTTTACAGAGAATCATCAGGATAGCGGTTTTGGCGCTGTAACCGCACTGCTCCAGGGCGTTGCGGGCGGCAACACTATCGGCACCGGTGGCGGTGCGCACAATGCGTACACAGCGCTCCACCAGCTTTTCGTTGCTGGCGCGCACATCAACCATCAGGTTGCCATACACTTTGCCCAGCTTAATCATGGTGGCGGTGGAAAGCATGTTCAGCACCATTTTTTGGGCAGTGCCGCTTTTCAGGCGGGTGGAACCGGTAATAACTTCCGGCCCCGGCATGGGGGAAATGCCAATGTCAGCCCGGGTGTCTACCTCACTGCCGGGGCAGCAGGTTACACTGATGACCGCTGCGCCAAGGCTGTGGGCATACTCCATCGCACCCAGCACATAGGGGGTGCGGCCGCTGGCGGCAATACCGCACAGAACATCCTTCTGGCTGAAATTCAGCTTTTCCAGGTCCTCTTTGCCAAGGTCGCGGTTGTCCTCGGCGCCCTCCACCGGGATCAGCATGGCGCGCTGGCCGCCCGCAATAACGGCATCCACCATATCGCGCCCGGCGCTGAATGTAGGCAGGCATTCGGCTGCATCCAGCACGCCAAGACGGCCGGAAGTACCACATCCGCAATAAATCAGCCGTCCGCCTTTTTGCAGCGCGGCGTAAATCACATCCACAATAGCTGCAGCGATCTGCGGCAGAACCACTTCCACCGCTTCGGCTACTTTTTTGTCCTCCTGGTTCATCAGGCGGACGATCTCAAGCGTTGAAACCTCATCAATATGGCTGGTTGCCGGGTTCCGCTGCTCGGTTGAAATATGATCCAGTTTTACCATAAACAATTCCTCGCATTTGGCAGGTGTAGAGCCCTGCCTGCTGTGCGGCGGGCATTAACCCTTGACGCCGCCGACAGTAAGGCCCTTGACGAAGTATTTTTGCAGGAAGGGATACAGGATGATGATGGGCAGGGTGGAAACAATGATAACGGCAGACTTGATGGCAATCCCCAGGGAGGATTTATCCGCAGAGCCTGCACCATCGCCAACCATGGCAGTGCCGTTGACAATGTTGCGCAGGAACAGCATAACGGGGTACTGCTCCTTATTGAGGTAGATCAAAGAATTGAACCAGTCGTTCCAGAAGAACACCGCATAATACAGGCCGACCGTTGCAATGGCAGCGGTGGAAAGCGGCACAATGATGCGGCGCAGAATGCCCCAATAGCCCAGGCCGTCAATAAGAGCAGCTTCCTCCAGCTCGTGCGGGAGAGATTTGAAAGAGTTGATCATGATGATCAGGTTGAACTGGCTGATGCAGAAGGGTAGCAGCATAGCCCAGCGGGTGCCGGTCAGGTGCAAAGAGGATACCAGCAGGTAGTTGGGGATCATGCCGCCGGCAAAAAAACATCGAGATAACAACGATCTTCATGAAAACCTTGTGGCCCATCAGGTTGTCTTTGGACAGGGGATAGGCGAACATGATCGTCATCAACATAGCGATGGTAGTACCGCCGATGGTATAAATAAAGGTATTGCCATATGCCTGGAAAAAGTTAGGGTAGGTGAAGATCTGCTTGTAAGCATCCAGGTTAAAGCCGACTGGCCAGAACAGGACCTGGTTGTTGATGATGGCCTTGGAACTGGAGAGGGACAGCGCTGCCATATACACAAACGGCAAAAAGCAGACAAGCAGGGTAAAGATCATGACCAGGTTGACAATGGTGTCAAAAACGACGTTTTCTTTTGTTTTATAATACTTGCTCATCTTTTTGCCTCACTTAATACAGGCTTTCGTCCGTCAGCTTTTTGCTGATTGCGTTGGAGCCTGAAACCAGAATCAGACCAATGATGCCGCCAAACAGGCCAATGGCCGTTGCGTAAGAGTAGTTCTGGTTCTGCAGACCGGTGCGGTAAACCAGCGTATCAATGATATCGCTGACGCCGGAGTTAGACGGAGTGTACATCAACAGGACCTTTTTCATAGCCAATGCTCAGCATACGGCCAACGTTCATGATCAGCATGACCATGATGGTAGGCATGATGGAGGGGATGGTCACGTGGAAGATCTGCTGCAGGCGGGTAGCGCCATCCATCTCAGCGGCTTCATACAGATCGCTGCTGATGCCGGTGATAGCGGCCAGATAGATGATGGCGGTCCAGCCGGTGTACTGCCAGGATTCCGACAGGATGTACAGCGGGCGGAACCAGCCTGGCTCGTTCATGAAGTAGATGGGGGTCATGCCGAAGACGTTGTGCAGAAGGTTGTTCAGCAGGCCGGTGCTGGGAGAAAGAATCTCGTTCATGATGGCGATAACGACCACCGTGGAGATAAAGCGCGGCATGTAGGAGATAGTCTGCACAACTTTTTTCAGGTGCTTATTGCGCACTTCGTTCAGCAGGATTGCGAAGATAATGGGCAGCGGGAAGTTGATAACCAGGTTTTCCAGCGAAACCACTAACGTGTTGCGGAATGCGCGCCAGAAAGCGGGGTCTTTCAGGAACCGCTCAAAGTAGCGCAGGGTCCATTCGGTGCCAAACATACCCTGGCCGGGGCGGTAGCGCCGGAATGCCAGAATGTTGCCGAACATGGGAACGTATTTGAAGATGATGAAATACAGCAGCGGCAGAATCATCATGGCATATAATGCGCTGTACTGCTTCAGGTGCTTGATGGTAAGTATGCGAACGCCGCTGGGCCTTTTCGGCCGGCGTAAGCTTTGCTTTTGCCTTACCCATGGATTGCGCTCCTTTGGTTGGGGGCGGCGCGAACCGCGCCTGCCCTTAAAAATAAAAGCAGGGGGTATATCCTCCACGGATATGCCCCCTGCTGAGGATCAACTGGTCAATATTTTACTTATTGTTGTCGTTGTACATCTGCAGGTACTGGTCAATGCTCAGGTTCTTCATTTCAGCAACGTAAGCATCCCAATCGGTGTCGGTGCTCTTCTTGCCGGTGATGAAAGCATCTGCCCAAACTTCAAAGGTATCGCCCAGCGGGGTGCGCAGGCTGGCGGCATCCTCAGCGGTCAGGTCGTCAAACTGCGGGGTGGGAGGTATGGGCTGGATAGCATCATCCATTGCAGCAACTTCGGTGTTGATTTCGGCATAGTTCTCGTCGTACTTGGACATTTCACGCTCGTTGATCCAGACCATCTGGGTAACGTCGGAACCGCAGCCGTACTTGAGCTGCATGCTCTTATAAATGCCGTCAGCACTGTTCACAATGTCGTCAGAGTAAACGATCTTGTCGCCGTCCATGGTGTAGGTCTCGCCTTCAACACCCAGGCACCACAGTTTTGCATTCTCCTCAGAGTAGAACATTTCATCGATGGTGCGGACAATGCGCTCAAAATCATCGCGTTCAGCAGTCTTTTTGGGGAACATGATGCCGGAACCGGTGCGGGACTTGGGCTGGTGGTGGGCACCTGCGGGGCCTTCCAGCGGTGCATACATCTGCAGTTTAAAGCCGTCGATCTCGCTGGCAGCTTCCACGCCGCCGATCTGGTCATAGTAAGCGTAGGTGGCCATGGAAGAACCGGTAGCCAACTTCTGGCTCCACTTATCACCATCAATGGGGTCAGCCATTTCGGGGTCAAGCAGGCCTTCGGAGTAGAGCTTGTTCAGGAATGCGAAGTATTCTTTGCACTTATCATCAATTGCGCCAGCAAAGAAATCCTTGTTGTCGTAATCATAGCTCAGAACATAAGAGCCATCGGCGCTGTTTTTGCCCACGCTGATGCCGAAGGAAGGCATCGTCATACGGAACAGAACGCGGGGACCAGCCAGAATGGTGAGCGGGTAAGAATCGGGATAATCAGCTTTGTAAGCCTTCAGGATCTCGTACAGGTCATCAAAAGTCTTGGGGGCTTCCAGACCCTTGGATTCCAGATAATCCTCACGCAGGATCAGGCCGCCGTCGTAGAACGGCTTATCGGTCAAAGACGGCATATAGTAGCGCTTGCCGTCCTGCAGGTTCAGCATATCTACATCGTCCTGCAGGTCCATTTCCTCAACGCGGGCGTTGAAGTTAGGGGTCCAGTCGCTGTAGTCGCTGATGGGAACCAGAGCGCCGTTCAGAGCCAAAGAAGCATTCTCACCGGTGGTGGACTGGTACAGGATGACGTCGGGAACGTTCTCGCCGGTATTCAGTGCCAGAGAAACCTTGGTAGAGTAGTCCGCAATAGGAATGGCCTCAACGTCCAGGTTGACGTTGCAGCGCTTCTGCACTTCGGTAAAGGTGAGCCAGTCTTCTTTATAAGGAAGGGTAGCATTATCCGACAGATAAATTCGGATGTCGATGGGGTCCTCATTGGAGTAATCCGGGGTGCCGGATTCGGTGGAAGCGGCAGTGGAATCTGTGGTAGATTCAGCTGCGCTGGAAGCGACCGCGGAAGAACCGCTGCTTCCACAGGCGGCCAAAGTGCCTGCTGCCATGCAGGCGGCCAAAGCCATGGCCAAGGTACGGCTGACTGACTTTTTCATGGGGTATCCTCCTTAATATGGTTTTCTTTTTTATAATGCCGCTATCAGGGTTGCAAGCGAAAGCGGCGTGTTCCACAAAAATGGGTAAACCAAGGCCAATACTGCCTTGCGCCCCGGTTACCCGGCAACAAATACCCCGCGGCTGGCTGCCACACGAAGACGGTTTCGAACTATTGTTTCTCAAATTTCATGTTTACCGGAATATTTGTTTCAATATCTGTATCATACGCCAAACCTGCCCCATCGTCAATACATTTGTGATAAATTCATGATTATTTACAAACAAGTGTGTGAAAGTTTGGAGAAAACGGAAAATAGCAAGTTTGACGAAAGAAAATTAGGCAGAGAGACCGTTAGGAGTTGGGCGCGAAAAAAAGAATAAGTAATAAAGAATAGGCAATACCGCATAATTCTAAGTGCCGGAGCGGTGCTTAAGCCGCTAGGCGGGAATTGTGCGGTGTTGCCAATAATGAATCATTATGGTGGACCGCGGCGCAGAAGCGCCGCTCAGTAAATATTGGGTTTGATGTTATTTGAAAAGCAGCTGCAAAGTATATCGATCGTGCGGCACGATGCGGGCATCGTCATGGGCGGGCTTTGCTGAATTGTTAGCTGTAAAATGGAGAGGGTATAAATGTGCCCCATTACCAATTTCGCTAAAGGTAGGTTTAGCGAAATACAGAGTAGGGTAAGTAACAGCCTATTAGACCTCATTCAAACACTGTATTTTGTTCAGCAATGCGAGTCACGCCAGCCACTTACCGAATGGCTTCCTTAAATAAAATAGATTGGTCCTTCACATTAAGTAGATTATACTGTATCTATTAAGCACTATATTCCTGTGTTCATGCGTTTTCTCGCGCATTCTTGTTTGCAAGACGAAACACCATGCCACAGTCAGACAGACCACCGATGCCCAAGATCTCCTGTTTGTGCAGCTCCAAATCGAAGCAGAATTTGAGCATAAGGATATATAATATATAAAAATAGGTAGGCACTGGGTTTTAGCTCTTGTTATAAGTGGGCACCGTTTTTCCCTTTCTACTACCCGTGTATTGAATCGTAACAAACCTAATATCTCCGAGCGGCGCTCCGCGCCGCGATCCACCGCCATTATTCTTTATTCTTTATTCTTTTTAATTGCTCATTGCTAATTCCTAATTCGTCCAGCACCAACCTTGTGGTGCCGCAAAACTCCTAACTCCTCCCTCCTAACTCCTAACTAAACTTCCCTCTTCCCTTTCTGCCCGCAATTTGCTATAGTTAAATCAGCCCCAAAGCAAATTTATTCGGGAGGAAACTGCCTTGATTTACAAAAAGCAATACGGCCACCCATTTGATACCGAAAGCGTGGTGGGTTCTTTTGTACCCGCAATGGAAACGATTCCATATCTCACCAGGGAACCGGACGGCTTCTCTTATGCCATGGACCCGCAGGATATCCTGTATGGCCTGGGTGAAAACATCCGCGGCATCAACAAGCGCGGCTGGGTGTACGAGAGCAAATGCAGCGATGACCCCAACCATACCGAAAGCAAATCCTCACTGTACGGCGCTTACAACTTCATGATCGTGTCCGGCAAAGCCACTTTTGGCTTTTTTATCGACTATCCCGGCAAGGTCATCTTTGACTGCGGCTACACCGATCTGGACACCCTGCGGGTGACAGTGGCCGAAGAAAATTACGACCTTTACATCATTGAGGGTGAAAGCCCGACCGATATTGTGCACCAGTTCCGCCAGCTGGTAGGGCGCAGCTACATCCCGCCCAAATGGGCCTTTGGTGCTACCCAGAGCCGCTGGAGCTACATGAACGAGGACGAGGTGCGCGAGGTTGGGCCAACTACCGCACCAACAACATGCCGCTGGACGCCGTGGTGCTGGATATTGACTACATGGAGCGCTACAAGGACTTTACGGTGGACGAGCAGCGCTTCCCCCCATTTTGCAGATTTTGCCGCCGAGATGAAAGCCCAGGGCATCCGCCTTGTGCCCATCATTGATGCGGGTGTTAAAATTGAGGACGGGTACGATGTATACGAAGAGGGCGTGAAGAACGGTTACTTCTGCACCAATCAAGATGGCACCCCTTTGTGGCCGGTGTGTGGCCGGGCCGGGTGCATTTCCCTGATATGCTCAACCCCGAAGCCCCGCGCCTGGTTTGGCAGCAAGTACAAGTTCCTGCCCTGAACCAGGGCATTGAGGGGTTCTGGAACGATATGAACGAGCCTGCCATCTTCTACTCTGAAGAAACGCTGAAAAAGACCTTTGCCAAAATTGACGAGTACCGCACCCAGGACCTGGATATTTCCAGCTTTTTTGCGTTCAAGAATCTTGTGGCCGGGCTTTCCAACAACGAAAATGACTACAAGCTGTTCTATCACAACACCAAACAGGGCCGCATGCGGCACGATAAAGTGCATAATATCTTCGGCTACAACATGACCCGTGCTGCGGGTGAAGCCTTTGAGCAGCTGGAGCCGGATAAGCGCATTTTAATGTACTCCCGCTCGGCCTGCATCGGTATGCACCGGTATGGCGGTATCTGGACCGGCGATAACCAGTCCTGGTGGAGCCACATTCTGCTCAGCCTGCACATGATGCCCTCCCTGAACATGTGCGGTTTCCTGTACGAAGGCCCCGACATTGGCGGCTTTGGCAGCAACACCACCGAGGACCTTGTGCTGCGCTGGTACGGCGTGGGCATCTTCTCTCCCCCTGCTGCGCAACCACTCCGCCGCCGGTACCCGCAAACAGGAGCCCCTACCGCTTTAAGAATAAGGCGGCCTTTGCCGGTATTCTGCAGCTGCGTTACCTGCTGCTGCCCTATATTTACAGCGAGTACATGAAAGCTGCCCTGCGCGATGGCATGTACTGCATGCCGCTGGCCTTTGCTTTCCCCAATGACGCCTTTGCACGCCAGGTAGAGGACGAGGTAATGATCGGCGAAAGCCTGCTGATTGCCCCCGTCTATGAGCAGAACGCCCGCGGCCGGTATGTCTATCTGCCGGAAGAAATGCTGCAGGTGCGGGTAAAGTGCAGTGAGAACGACCGCATGGAAACCACCGTTCTGCCCGCTGGTCATCATTACATCCCGGTGGAGCTGGACGAAGTGGTGTTCTTTGTGCGCAAGGGCATATCCTGCCCATCGCCAAGGGCGGCGATAGTATTCAAAAATGTGGCAAGCGTGAATTTTGCGGATCTTCGCCTGTTCGCCCATGCCCCCGATGGTGCCGCCTATGAGTATTACACTGATGACGGCGAAACGAAAGATTACGATAAGCCGGAGCATTTTGTACATATCACGCTGGACGCGGATGGAAACGCGGAAAGCGATTGCGAGAATGTGAAAGTGGAAGGATAAGTTAGGAGGGAGGAGTTAGGAGTTATCTCAATTAGAAATGAGAAATTAGAAATTAGGAATTGATATAGAGACAGGCCCGGTGCGATTGTACCGGGCTCTGCCTTTCTGTTAATTTCTAATTGCTCATTACTAATTCCTAATTTTCTTTTCACTTTTTGTCCATTTTTCTTCAATTTTTTTCACTTTTTTCGTGACATTTTCCTTTATTTGGTGTATACTGATAGCAAGAATGCGGCAAAAAAGCAAATTTTGCGGTTTTGCACGCGTCAATGTTACGGACCAAAACAAACGGAGGTTTCAATCCATGTATTATGAGAGACAACCGCGTAAAAGACTTGAAAGTTGCCTACATCGGCGGCGGTTCCCGTGGGTGGGCGTGGGGGTTCATGATGGACCTTGCCGCGGATGCCCAGATGGAAGGCACCGTGGCGCTGTATGATATCGACCACGAAGCAGCCGAGCACAACGAGATCATCGGCAACAAGATCTCTGCCCACCCGGATGCGGTTTCACACTGGAAGTATACTGTGGCGGATACGCTGCAGCAGGCCCTGACCGGCGCGGATTTTGTCGTCATCTCCATCCTGCCCGGCACTTTTGACGAGATGGAAAGCGACGTCCACGCACCGGAAGCTTACGGCATCTATCAGTCGGTGGGCGATACCGTAGGTGCGGGCGGTTTCATGCGCGCCATGCGCACCATCCCCATGTATGTCACCATCGCTGAAGCGATCCGCGATTACAGTCCCAATGCCTGGGTCATCAACTACACCAACCCGATGACCCTCTGCGTGCGTACCCTGTACCATGTGTTCCCCAAGATCAAGGCGTTCGGCTGCTGCCACGAGGTGTTCGGCACCCAGACGCTGCTGACCCACATTCTGGATGAGGAACTGGGCCTGAAAGATGTTGCCCGCCAGGATATCAAGGTCAACGTCAAGGGCATCAACCACTTTACTTGGTTCGATAAGGCTACTTACAAAGGCATGAACCTCTTCCCCATTTACCGCAAATTTGCCGAAGAGCACTATGAATCCGGTTATGAGTACGGCGACACGAATTGGATGAACAGTTCCTTTGCCTGCGCCAACCGCGTTAAATTTGATTTGTTCCTGCGCTATGGCTGCATTGCCGCCGCGGGCGACCGCCACCTGGCAGAGTTTATGCCGGGCAAGACTTATCTGGAAAGCCCCGAAGCCGTGCGCGAATGGAAGTTTGGCCTGACCACCGTTGCGTGGCGCAAAAATGAGCTGCAGGAGCGCCTGGCCCGCAGCCGCCGCCTGCGCACCGGCGAGGAACCGATTGAGATCAAGCCCGATGGCGAGGAAGGCCACCTGCTGATGAAAGCCCTGCTCGGCCTGGGCGACCTGGTCAGCAACGTGAACATTCCCAACCACGGTGCCATTGCCAACCTGCCGTGGGATGCCGTGGTGGAAGTGAACGCGCTGTTCAGCCGCCAGGGCGTGCAGTCCGTGAACGCCGGCCCGCTGCCCGCCAATATTCTGCCGCTGGTAGCCCGCCACGTTTACAATCAGGAGAACACCCTAACCGCTGCCCTGACCTGCGACCGCACCCTTGGCCTGACCACCTTTATGAACGACCCGCAGGTGACCTTGAACTGGAAGCAGGGCAAAGAACTGTTTGACACCATGCTGCACAATACCCGCGCATACCTTCCGAAAGAATGGAACGCGTGATGTAGTTAGGGCAACACCGCACAATTCCCGCCTAGCGGCTTAAGCACCGCTCCGGCAGCTGCGGCACGGCATCTGCGTTGCCAACATGCTCGATAATGTCGGGTTGCGGTACCCGCATCGTGCTTCGGGGGCAAAAGCCCCTCGCACTCTGCGACCGCTGCCCCTGCTTCGGTTCGCTGTTTCCGCCACTGGCAGCGCTCACCTTTGCAGCATCCAGTATTATCTGCGCTTTTGGCTTAGCATCTGCCGCACCTCGCTCGCCGTATCGGCACTTAGAATTATGCGGTATTGCCTTTAATTCTGCTTGTGTTTGCGAAATATCCGTCATTTTCTTTGTTTTCTGATACACCTTAAGGAGGAAAACGCATGGAACTTAAAAAGGAAGCCACTGTCGGCACGCTGGAATACGGACCCGCTGCGTTTGAAAAAGCTGACCGCTGAACGGGAAGACGCTGTCCCGATGGCCCACCTGTTTGATATGGATTATTGATTTTGGCGAGATTGTTCTTTTGCAATTTCCTGTACGGCTGGCATCAACCTGTTCAAAAGGTCCAAGAGTTACCAACAGAATAATCATATAAACACAAAATGCGAACCACGTTGTACGAAGTGGTTCGCATTTTGTTATCGTAATGTATATTTTATTTCGGCAGCTGAATTTCCGGCATCAGTTCATCGGATACGATCTGCAGCATTTCTTCCAGCTTGGCCAGGTCATCGGGGCTGAACCGCTGTTTGGCACGCTCCATGACCAGATGCAGGTAAGAATAGCTGATGTTATAGTAATCAATGTACTTTTGGGTCGGCCGCAGGCGGTATTCCCGCTTATCGGTGGTGGATTGGATGCGCTCCACATAGCCTTTTTTGACCAGGGAGTTGATCTTATAAGCTGCGTTGGGGGTGGAAAGATTCATCATGTGGCTGAACTGCGCAATCGTGGGTTCCCCCAGTGCCATGATAACTTCCATGCAGAAAGATTCTACAGTCGTCAGCGTAGCTTCGCGGTCCTCAAACCGGCTGAAGATCTGCTTATAAAAATGCAGCTTGAATTTTGTGTATACCTGCCCAAATGTCTGATCCAGCATGGCGAGAATCCCCCTGTAGGTTAATGAATTTATTATAGCACAATCCACCATGCAAAACCAGCCCTCAGGCATCCGTGATAACAAATGTCAGCTCGGCGTTGGCCGCGCGCACGCCATCCACCCATGCGGTGGCTTTTTGCCGATGCCCACCGGGCCATGCTGCTCTACCAGCTCACATTCCAGCGTCAGCACATCGCCGGGCACAACCTGGCGGCGGAAACGGGCATTTTTTACCCCGCCAAACAGGGCAATCTTTCCACGGTTTTCCGGCAGGCTCAACGCGGCCACCGCGCCGGTCTGGGCAAGGGCTTCCAGAATCAATACCCCCCGGCATAACCGGGTGACCGGGAAAATGCCCCTGAAAAAACGACTCTGTGCGGGTCACGCACTTGATTCCGCGCGCCCACTGGCCGGGGGTATAGTCAAGAATCTTATCCACCAGAGCAAACGGGTAACGGTGCGGCAGAATCTTTTCGATTTCCGCCGCCGTCAGGGTCCGGGGCGGTTCGTTGGGTGTATAGTTCATCCTCATCCCTCCCAACGCTTGAACACCACACAGGCGTTGTGGCCGCCGAAGCCCAGGCTGTCGCTCATGGCATAATCCACCTGTAACGCGCGGCCCTGGTTGGGAATATAGTCGAGATCCAGTTCCGGGTCCGGCTCCTGCAGGTTGACGGTAGCGGGCAAAAAGGCATCGTGCAGGGCCAGCGCGGTAAACACGCCCTCTACCCCGCCGGCGCCGCCTAGCAGGTGGCCGGTCATCGACTTGGTCGAGGATACGGCCAGCTCATACGCGTGGCTGCCAAAAACCGACTTGATGGCCGCGGTCTCACAGCTGTCATTCAGATGCGTGGAGGTTCCATGGGCATTGATGTAGCCAATCTGTTCCGGCTCCACTCCGCCATCAGCCAATGCCAGCCGCATACAGGACGCGCCGCCTGCACCGCCCGGTGCCGGGGCGGTAAAATGGTAAGCATCGCAGTTAGCGCCATAGCCCACAACCTCGGCGTAAATCTTAGCGCCACGCTCTTTAGCGGTCTCCAGTTCTTCCAACAGCAGCACACCACTGCCCTCACCCATCACAAAACCGCTGCGCCGGGCATCAAAGGGGATCGAGGCCCGGGCCGGGTCGTCTGCGGTGCAGAGGGCTTTCATGCTGGCGAAGCCGCCCACCCCCAACGGGCTGATGCAGCTTTCGCTGCCGCCGCAGAGCATACGGTCCTCGTATCCATCGCGGATACGGTGGAACGCGTCCCCGATTGCATTCGTGCCGCCTGCGCAGGCGGTGGTGGGGCAGCTGCACATGCCCTGCAAGCCAAAACGGATGGCAATCTGTCCCGCCGCCATATTGCCGATGGACATGGGGACAAAGTAGGGGCTGACCTTTTCAAAGCCCCGCTGCTGGCCGCGGGTGTGTTCTTCCTCGATCGTGGGCAGACCACCGATCCCGCTGGACAGGATCACGCCGAACCGTGTGTGGTCGATATTTTCCAGTGCAATGCCGCTGTCATGGATGGCTTCGTCAGCGGCGGCCACGGCAAACTGGGTAAACCGCGCCATTTTGCGGGCTTCGCGCCGGTCAATACGTTCGGCAGGGTCAAAATCTTTGACTTCTGCGGCCAGTTTCACCTTAAAATCTGTTGTATCAAAAGCCGTGATCGGCCCAACGGCGCAGCGGCCAGCTTTCACGGCGGCCCAGCTTTCCGCCACGGTATTGCCGGTTGGGTTTACCGTGCCAAGGCCGGTGATAACGACCCGGCGTTTCTTTTCTATCTTCATAGCTGCACCTCACATTCCCATTCCACCGTCAACGCAAAGGACCTGGCCGGTAATGTAACCGGCCTGTTCCCCGGCCAGGAAAGCCACCGCCGCGGCAACATCTTCAGCGCGGCCGATTCTGCCTGCCGGGATGGCCGCTGCGGCTGCGGCGCGGGCAGATTCCGGCATAGCGGCGGTCATATCGGTTTCAATAAATCCAGGTGCCACCGCATTGGCGGTAATATTGCGTGTGGCGTACTCTTTGGCAACGCTTTTCGTTAGGCCGATCAGCCCCGCCTTGCTGGCGGCATAGTTGGCCTGGCCCGCGTTCCCGTGCAGGCCGACCACACTGCTGATATTGATGATACGCCCATACCGCTGGCGCATCATCAAGCGGGAAGCTGCTTTGGTGCAGAAAAACGTCCCCTTCAGGTTGGTAAAAAGCACATTGTCAAAGTCGGATTCGGTCATGCGCATCAGCAATTTGTCGGCGGTAATGCCCGCGTTGTTGACAAGCACATCGATCCGCCCAAAAGCGGCAGCGGTATCTTCCACCAGATTCTGGCAGGCTTCGGGGCTGCGTACATCCGCCTGCAGCGTGATGGCCTGCACACCAAAGGCGCGGCAGGCAGCCGCTGTTTCCTCGGCCGCGGCTGCGCTGCCTGCGTAGTTGACTGCAATGTCCATGCCGTTTTCGGCCAAAGCCCGGCAAATGGCACGGCCAATGCCTTTGGCCCCGCCCGTAATCAGGGCGGCACGGCGCAAGTTTTCGGTTTGCGGCATGGTCAGGCTCCTTTCAGGGTGCGCAGCAACTGTTGCAGCTGCGTGGCAGTTTCCACCGGGTAGCACGAGATGGCACTTCCCACCGTCTTTTTTCACAAATCCGGTCAACACCCTGCCGGGGCCGATCTCAATGGCGGTATCCACCCCCCAGTTCCGCCAAACGGCGGACGGTGGCTTCCCAACGTACGCCGGACTGCACCTGTTTTTCCAGCAGCGTGGCGACCGTGTCATTCTGTGCCATTTCATGCCCAAGGCAGTTGAACAGCACCGGGAACTGCATCGGCGCAAAATGGATGGATTGGAACTTTTCCCGCAGCGCATCTCCGGCGGGGTGCATCAGCAGCGTATGGAACGCACCGCTGACGTTCAGCGGCAGGCAGCGCCGTGCCCCGGCAGCAAGCGCCAGCGCGGCAGCTTTGTCCACCGCGGCTTTCTCGCCGCCGATAACCAGCTGGCCGGGACAGTTGTAATTGCAGATCTGTACAACGCCCTCTTCGGCGGCTGCGCTGCAACATGCCTGCAAGGATGTTTCATCCAATCCCAAAACGGCTGTCATCCCACAGGTGCGTCCGGCAGCGGCAGCAGCCATCGCTTTGCCACGGAAAGCCGTTAAAGCGACCGCTGTCTGCATATCGAACACCCCCGCACAGGCCAGGGCGGAATACTCCCCCAGAGACAGCCCCGCCGCATAGTCCGGCATAATGCCCTGCTCCCGCAGCACAGCGGTAAGACCGGCGGCAAAAGCTGTCATACAAGGCTGGGTGTATTGCGTTTCCTTCAGTACGCCCGCCGCGTCGGTAAAGCAGACTTCTTTCAAATCAAAATCCACCGCTGCGGCAGCTTCGTCAAAGGCGGCGCGGAAGGCAGGAAAGGTTTCATAAAGGTCCTGGCCCATACCGGCGTGCTGACTGCCCTGCCCAGCGTATAAAAATGCTAGTTTCATCAGATGGTCTCCTTGTACAACCCCGTGATGCAGGTCTTTTTGCCTCGCTTACCATTGCGGCAAAAATCTCTTCTACCGGGCGGACTTCATGCAGCAGCCCCGCGGCCTGTCCGGCCATCAGGCTTCCGTTTTCGGTGTCGCCGTCAAACACAGCCTTGCGCAGATTGCCAAGCGTAAAGCGTTCCAGCGCCATTTTGTCGGCCCCGGCTTTTTCCTGCCGGACATACTCGCGGCTCATTCGGTTTTTCAACACACGCACCGGGGTGCCGCCGATCCGCCCGGTCACAATGGTATCGCTGTCGCGGGCTTTCAGCAGCGCTGCCTTGTAGTTTTTCGTGGATGGGGCACTCGGTGCTGGCCAGCAGACAGGTGCCGACCTGCACGCCGCAGGCCCCCAGCGCCAGCGCTGCGGCCAAACCGCGCCCGTCAGCAATGCCGCCCGCGGCAATGACCGGCACGTGGACGGCATCAACGACCTGCGGCACCAGCGCCATTGTGGTCATTTCCCCCACATGGCCGCCGCTCTCTGTCCCCTCAGCAATGACAGCGTCAATGCCAAGCGGTTCCAGGTGTTTGGCTAAGATTGCGGCAGCTACCACCGGGATAACCGTGATGCCGGCTGCTTTCCACATTGCCATGTACTTTCCCGGATTTCCTGCCCCGGTGGTGACGATCTTTACGCCTTCTTCCACCACGATTTTGGCAAATTCATCTGCCTGCGGGTGCATCAGCATGATGTTGACACCAAAAGGCTGGTCGGTCAGCGCACGGCAGTGGCGGATGTTTTCCCTCAGGGCATCGGCATCCATACCGCCGGAACCGATCAGGCCCAGCGCCCCGGCGTTAGAGCAGGCTGCGGCAAATTCGCCCGTGGCGATATTGGCCATTCCACCTTGGATAATGGGATATTTCGTACCTAAAATTTCATTGAGCAGCTTCATTTTCTACCCTCATACGTCAGCAGCATTCCGCCCCAGGTCAGCCCGCCGCCAAAACCGATGCAGGCCAGGGTCTGGCCGGGGTGCAGTAAATCATTTTTCCACCATTTCATGCAGGGCAATGGGAATGCTGGCAGCACTGGTATTTCCATGGCGGTCCATATTTTTATAAAATTTTGACGGTTCTGCGTGCAAGTGTTTGATACAATGGTCAATAATGCGGCTATTGGCCTGATGGCAGACGACCCAATCCAGGTCAGCCAAGGTCTTTTGGCTGCGCTCCAACACGGTTTGCAGGCAACGCGGCATGGTTTCCACTGCAAAACGAAAGACCGCCTTGCCATCCATCGTGATCGGAGCCGTATCGCAGGCTGCGGGGCCGCCGACACGGATGGCTTCGCTCCCCCGCGCGCCCAACGTGACGGCAAACGGCACATCTTCGGCCAGTTCCAGAATAGCCGCACCAGCGCCATCCCCAAACAATACACAGGTCGTGCGGTCGGTCGGGTCCATCATGCGGGAGAGTGCCTCGCAGCCAATGACCAACGCATAGCGTCCGCCCAGGGTGTTCAACAGCCCGTGGGCCGCAGCAATAGCATAAATAAAACCGGAACAAGCTGCATTTACATCAAAAGCGGGCCGGTTCTCCGGCAGCCCCAAGGCCGCCTGCACACGGCAGGCAACACTGGGGGTAGCCGTTGGAGCCGAAAGCGTTGCCGCAACGCAGCAGGCAATCTCGCTTGCTGCCAGCCCGCTACGCGCCAGGGCCTGGCGGGCGGCGGTGATGGCCAGCGTGGCGGCATCCTCGTTTTCGGTGCAGTAATAGCGCTGGCGGATGCCGGTGCGGGTCGTGATCCATTCATCGCTGGTGTCCACCTGTCGGCTCAAATCCTCATTCGTCACTACACGGCCGGGCAGTGCCCCGCCGGTGGCCAGCAGCTGTAAGCCTTTCATGCGCCCCTCATTTCTCCGATGCGACGGTATTTTTTGTATCTCTGGTCGGCCAATGCCTTTCCACTCATCTTGCACAAGGCGGCAAGGTGCGCGGCAATGGCGGTATCCAACCGGCTGAAAAGCAGCTGCCGCCCGCGCTGTGCACCGCCCAGCGGTTCGGCGATGATCTCTTCCACAATTCCATCCGTATACAAGTCCTGCGCCGTCAGTTTCATCATGGTACAGGCTTCGCCGCTGCGGGAAGCATCTTTCCACAAAATGCTGGCAAACCCCTCGGGGCTGAGCACTGAGTACACGGCATTTTCCAGCATCAGAATGTGGTTGGCAACGCCAAGCCCCAGTGCGCCGCCGCTGGAGCCTTCGCCCGTAACGATGGCCAGCACCGGGACGGTCAGGCCGCTCATCTCCATCAGGTTGCGGGCGATGGCCTCCCCCTGGCCGCGCTCCTCGGCATCCTTGCCAGGGTAAGCACCAGGAGTATCAATAAAAGTGATGATGGGACGGTGAAATTTTTCCGCCTGTTTCATCACGCGCAGGGCCTTGCGGTAGCCCTCGGGTCCCGGCATGCCAAAGTTGCAGCGCAGGTTTTCTTCCAGCGTCGTTCCTTTGCGGTGCCCCAAAACCGTAACGGGCATCCCATGGAATCGCGCGATACCGCACAAAAATGGCCGCGTCCTCCTTGCATTGCCGGTCACCGCACTGCTCAAAAAATCGGTAAACAGGTTGTCGATTATTTCGGTAATGTGCGGGCGGTCGGGGCGGCGGGCCAGAAAGACTCGGTCCTCCGGCGTCAGCGAGGTGCAGCGCTGCAAAAGCATGTTTTCCTGCGCGGAAAGCTCGGCCAGCTCAGCGGCATGGGTAGTCGTATTCGCCATTTCGGCATCATCGGTGCTGCTACACAATGCATCAATCTGCGCGTCCAACGGTTCCAGCTGCTGCAAAACCTCTTTGATCATCTGCATTTCCTCCCCTGTGTATGGAGCTGCAAAATCCGCGTCAAAACCTCTTTTAATTCAGTGCGCGGCACAACCTGGTCCACAAAGCCGTGTTCCAGCTGGAACTCACTGCGCTGGAAACCATCGGGCAGTTTTTCTCCGATGGTCTGTTCAATCACACGCGGCCCGGCAAACCCGATCAGCGCACCCGGTTCGGCCAGCGTGATGTCTCCCAGGCTGGCAAAACTGGCTGTGACACCGCCGGTGGTGGGGTGGGTCAGCACACTGACATACAGCCCGCCGCTGCGGCTGAACCGTTCCAGCGCGGCACTGGTTTTTGCCATTTGCATCAGGCTGAAAATGCCCTCCTGCATCCGCGCTCCACCGCTGGCAGAAAAAATAACCAGCGGAAGCCGTTTATCAGCAGCATATTCGATTGCACGGGTGATTTTCTCCCCCACGGCAGTGCTCATGCTGCCCATAAAAAAGCGGCTGTCCAGCACAGCGACCACCGCCTGCACGCCCCCGATCCTGCCGGTTGCGGTGACGGCAGCTTCTTTCAGGCCCGTTTTGACCGAAGCAGCGGCCAACTTTTCCTGATAATCGGGAAAATGCAGCACATCGTTGGGGGCAAGGTCTGGATTCAGTTCCTTAAAGGTTCCGTGGTCCAAAACCGTGCTAAGCCGGTAATAGGCTCCAATGGGCAGATGTACCCCGCAATTGGGGCATACATACAGGCTTTTGGTCCAGACCTGGCGGGTGGCGCGGCGGCCGCATTTTTTACATTCAACAAATTGCGGCTGCACCCAGCCGGGCGCAGCCGTACCAGCATCGCGGCGGACTTTCAGCTGGAAGCTGCGCTCCTGCTGGCTGACCGGGAACAGCTTTTCAATGGCATTCATCCCTAATACCCCTTTAGGCTGCCCGCGCAACCAGATAGTTGAAGATATCACCCACCGTCTTGAGCGTTCCCAGGTCCTCATCGGCAATCGTGATGCCAAACTTGTCCTCAAACGCCATGTTCAGCTCCACCGCGTCCAGGCTATCCGCCTGCAGGTCCTCGGTCAGGCTGGCTTCCATCGTAACTTTGTCTGCATCGCAGTTCAGGGTATCAACAAATACTTCTTTCAGTTCTTCAAAGCTCATGATTTATACCTCGTAATTATTTATCTAAAAATATTGACTTAATTGCCAAACAAGGCTATTATATCACATTTATCTTGTATGTCAATATTGTTAGGTAAAAATATTTATCTAATTATGCTGATCTCTTATTCTCTCTACCAGAAGCGAACATCATGCAAAAATTCGCACAGCATCATCCCCTGCAGCGCTGCCATTGCTGCTGACAGGTAGACGCAATGCAATACTTTGGGTGAGGGCACTCCCCCGCTCCGTCTATTGACAATTCCGCCACCTATAGATAAAAACGCCTGCAAACTCAGGCGTAAATCCGCCTTTATTTGCAAGCGTTGAAAAAAGTATTTGGGGAATTTCCTCTTAGTGATTGGGATGATATTTAAAGTGTTGACTGCTCTTGTGCCGGATTGACTTTTATTGTATAATAATGTGACTAATTTCAAGCATTGGTTTGCTGTCGTATGCGGCACAGCATTTGAAATTGAAATTTAGGCAATACCGCATAATTCTAAGTGCCGATACGGCGAGCGAGGTGCGGCAGATGCTAAGCCAAAAGCGCAGATAATACTGGATGCTGCAAAGGTGAGCGCCGCCAGTGGCGGAAACAGCGAACCGAAGCAGGGGCAGCGGTCGCAGAGTGCGAGGGGCTTTTGCCCCCGAAGCACGATGCGGGTACCGCAACCCGACATTATCGAGCATTTTGACAACGCAGATGCCGTGCCGCAGCCGCCGGAGCGGTGCTTGAGCCGTCAGGCGGGAATTGTGCGGTATTGCCTTTACGGAAAAGAGCTTCCTGCCATGGCGATAAAACGCGTTTTTCAAAAAGAGCCTGTTCTAAGCATTGCTGCCTGTCTGGCTTTGGTTTCATCCTGCTTCGTTCTTCCGGATGCAGAATATCTTGGTTATATTGATTTTCGCACGCTTGCGATCCTGTTCTCACTCATGACCGTCATGGCCGGGCTGCGGGGGCAGGGCGTTTTCGATCGGCTTGGGCGCACGCTGCTGTCCCATACCCGCACAACGCTTCAGCTGACTGCTGTTCTGGTGGGGCTGTGCTTTTTCTCAAGCATGGTGATCACTAATGATGTATCGCTGCTTACCTTTGTTCCGTTCACATTTGTTGTTGTAAACAGCTTGGATGCTGCCGTTCGGGATAAGCTGCTGCTTCCCATCGTCTGCATGCAGACGATAGCCGCAAACCTCGGCAGTATGCTAACACCTCTTGGTAATCCGCAAAACCTGTACCTGTATGGAAAAAGCGGAATGGATATGGGTTCTTTTGTTTTGCTGATGCTCCCCCTACTCCATCCTGTCGCTGGCACTTCTTGCGCTATGGGCGGTGGGGCTGTGCCGCCGTGGCGCAAAAAGATCTCCATGGCTCATTCTGCGGCTGCTGCAAGCCCGAACAAGGCACTATTATCGCTGTACAGTATTTTATTCGTGCTCTGTCTGTTGGTGGTACTGCGTGTTCTGCCCTATGGTATCGCGTTTGCTGCGGTTCTGGCCTGTGTGCTTTTGGCAGACCGGAACACATTATGCCGTGTGGACTATTCGCTGATCCTTACCTTTGTTGCGCTCTTTATCTTTATTGGCAATCTGGGGCGTTTTTCCGCCTTTTCCGGATGGCTGCAGCATATTCTTACCGGCCACGAGGTATGGGTTTCTGTGCTTGCCTCACAGGTAACCAGCAATGTGCCTGCGGCGATCCTGCTTTCGGGATTTACAGAGAATATCCGCTCCCTGATCATCGGCACAAATCTTGGCGGCCTTGGCACGCTGATTGCCTCAATGGCCAGCCTGATCTCGTATCGCGAAATTGCAAGGGAGTTGCCGTTACAAAAAGGCCGGTATTTTGCGTTGTTCACAGTTTCCAACATCCTGTTTGTGACGGTTCTTATGGGCGCGTGGGCGTTAGCTGGATAAAAACATCACCGCACAATTCTAAACATAGCCGCAGCGGCTCTTAGAATTGTGTGGTGATTCTTTTATAAGCAACTTAGATTACGGAATAGCTGTTTGAGCTAACTAATCAGTGCACAAAACTTTATATCCCATTATGCTGCATCTTTCATGGGTCATATTCTCTGCTCAATAGCCACTGAAGTCCTGCCGCTGTTCGCTGTACCACATCTTTAAAGTGATTGCCGGGATTTAATTGGAAGGTCGTATCTATTCCCTGCTCGTGGTAATATCTTTCGATGGATTCGGTATTCTGCTGAACACATCTTAGAAGCGAATTCTGGGTGCGGCACTCCCGGTCGCCCAGCGAAAAGAAGATATCGGCAGGTTTTTTCACGGGTGTACGGGAAACGACATACTCTTTAATTCCCGGAAACCACAGCGAGCCGGAGACACTCGCAACTCGCGAAAAGGCGTCCGTCTGATAAATAGAATACAGTGCAAACAGTCCGGCCAGTGAATATCCCGCAATTCCCCGCCAGGCGGGGGTCCCCTGCAACAGACTTTCTGCTTTCTGTATAATTTGGTTTATCAGAAGGCGCAGGTACTCATCGGCTCCGCTGGTATATGATGCACCATTTTTGAATATGGGCGGAATATCCCATGGCACCATATCATGATTCCATTCCAGCTTACTGACTGCAACCAGCGAAAAATCCTGACAGCCGATGTCTGTCAAATACTGAAAGATCTGCGCTCCCTCGCGCCCATAGGTATTCAGATAAATCACCGGCTTGTTTGGCGCGGCACTTTCGAATACATCTACTCTTTTTTGCTCTACCGAAAAAAGAATTCATTCTGCCGCCTCCCCACCATTGGCGAATGCTCCGCAAGCTGCGCGGGTCAGAATCTCCTGCACCTGTGCCGAGCTACTTATATTCACCACTGGTACCACCATACTTTTGTGCCTATATCGTATTCGAAATCAGCACAAAAGTCAACTTTGCTTTATATACACTGCTTACACAGGAGGAGATTTTCCGCTTGGCCGTCTCGCTTGTCATGTTCAGAAGATGCAGCTGGATGATCAGCCTGTGACTGGCACAGCAGCACGCCGAGTGCCTTCCTCACACAAGCAGTATTGCACAGTTTCAGCCGCTTGCTTTTTGGCGGTCTTGCAAAACAACACGCCCAGACAGCTGCACAAGTGCAAACTGTCCGGGCGTGTTTACGCTTTCTGAGCGGGCAAACGCATCATCACTGCGCTCAGGTGATTCCTGCAGAAGATAAGAGACGTCGTCTTAATCGCTGGTTGGGAAAATGACCTTGTTGACGAAAAAGAAGATTACCATGGAAACACCGCCGTTCAATACCGTTGTACCAATATTGTAAATAAAATCCGGCACATATCGCGCAGCTGTTGCGACCCAAATGCAGTTTATAGAATTTACAATACAGGTTATTACGCAAAATGCAACCGCATACCAAACGATCTGCCAGGTAAGATTCCCCTTGCTGCGGAAAACGACATTTCTTTGTATTGGGAAATTGATTACCTCACCCAGTATCATGGCTATCATATAAGCGCAAAAAATAAGGCAAGCCACCATGTTCTGCGTCATAGCCCAAAATGTTCCATTTGAAGGTTGCTCCCAGCATGGTCACTTCGATTCCCGGCCAGCCAAAATCCACCTTGGGCATATTTGCAAAAAGCAGCAGGCAGGAACTGCAGCAATATGTACTTAAACACCGTAATAAGGTTGCATACAATTACGAACAAGCCACCCTCACGGATCCACTGCATTATATCCTGATTGGCTGTTTTGCTGTATTCCTTTTATCTTTCATAAGACATCTTATTGCTCAGTATCCTCGTCCTCTTTTTTTGCCTTGCGGTATTTGCGGATTGCGCAGATTTCCCAAGCGACAAGGATGATTGCAACAACTGCATCCACTGCGTAGGTCGTCTTTACCCACTTCGGCACAGATACCGCACGCGTCACAGCGAAGGAGTTTGCCAATGCATACAGCGTGCCGTGCGCCGCATTGCGCATAGCCGTTACCGTACCGACAGAGTTCAAATCACGGTAGAACTCATTCGTAATGTTAAACGCCAGCATCTTCGTGCCGCCGGTACGAATTGCCAGATTACCGTCCATATACCATGCGCTGACGACTGCGTCTGTAATGACAGCGCCATGGAAGCCCCATTCATCACGCAGAATGGTCGTCAAAAGAGCCTTACAGCCACCGGCCCAGACAGGACCGACCGCATTCATAGAGGTCATAACGCCCATGCCGCCTGCCTTGATCGGCTGTTCAAACGCCTTGAGGTAAATTTCGCGGGCAGACTGTTCATTCAGCCATGTGCAGATGTTATTCTGACGATAGTTGTCCTGATCGTTGAAGGCAAAATGCTTCACATAGCAAATCAGACCATTTTCGGTTGCGCCGGACACCTCTGCAGCTGCGGTCAGCCCGGAGAGAACGCCGCACTCGGAATAGTATTCAAAGTTACGCCCGCCGAATGCGCTGCGGTGGATATTCATTGCAGGTGCATACCAGCCTGCACAGTTGATTTCAGCACATTCCTTTGCAATCTGTTCACCGCGCGCCTTGGCCAGCGGCTGGTTCCAGGTGCATGCCAGCATCACAGTACCAGGATAGCTCGGACCTGCAGCAGGATTGTAGTTGCTGTGCACACCTGTCGGGCCGTCACAGTCCTCCGTTGCGGACAGGCCGATGGATTCAACACCAACGGTATGGTAACCACCGTCTGCCGTAAGGCTGAACAAGTCATTGACCGTGAGTTCATCGAGAAGCTGCTCCCACTTGGGGTCATCGTAAGCAACGCCGGTCAGATCAGCAAGTTTCAACCCGTTATTCGCCCCGGTGGTCGGCATCACAGCATTGGGGTCATCGTATTTTGCCGCATCAAAGGTTGCTGCACTTGCATAGTCTGCCAGTGCCTGTGCACTCAGGCTATGGTTTGCAGGCGCAGCGGTAGCCTCTGCATAGTTGGCAAAGCCATCGGCACGGCTGAGATAGGTCACATCTCCCTGCGCAAAGGTGAGCTGGTTTGTAGCAGCCACCTGATCTGTGGAGCGAGCGCCATCATGTGCATCGTCATAGATGACGTCCTTGTCCACCTTGGCAACATAGGTATCCAGGATCGTATGAGAATCCGAGCAAAGATTGATCTTATAGTCGCCTGCCTCGAGTACATACGCACCATTCGCACTCTTGATGCCGTTCGAATCATAGGAGGCCATATCCTCATAACGGAAGGTGATCTTCAGGGTCTGTGCTTCGCCGGGCTGCAGGATTTCCGTCTTGGCGTACTGCACAAGATTTGCTGCTGCCTTTTCGATGCCACCGTTATAATACGGCGGCTCATAGAAAATTTCTGCAACATATTTTCCTGCTGTATCGCCGGTATTTTTAACTGCTACATCCAGCGTGATTTTCTCGCCATCATCCTCGACAGCTGCAATTGACGAATCAAAGGTAGTGTAGCTCAAGCCATAGCCGAACGGATACTGAACCACCTTATCATAATCAATAAGGCCCTCTGCAGCAGCCGTTTCATAGAATTTGTAGCCAACATAGATGCCCTCGCAGTAGTTGACAAACATGGCACGGTTGTCCTGGCTCCCCGTAACCTCTGCATAGTTATCATACGCAAAGCCGCCGAAGTTGTTGACCGTGGGTGTTGCGAGCAGATCGTAGACATAGGTATCCGCCAGATGTCCGGACGGATTCACTTCACCGTTCAGGATCTTTCCGAGGGAATCAAAGCCAAGCTCGCCGGGCGCACCGCACAGAACGGCTGCCTTAATGCTGTCATACTGATCCAGCCAGCCAAGCTCCATAGCATTGGAGGAGTTGACCACAACGATAACATTCTTGAACTCTTTACAAACGCGGTCTACCATTGCAATCTCGCGGTTACTTAATTCCAGGTAACTCTTGCTGGCATCGAGGTCTTCTGCCTGCGTTGTAAAATCATAGAACTGTGCGAGCCCGCCGTACTGTGCATTGTATTCATCCGGGCCGGTGATGCTTTGCGGGATATCAAAGCCCTCGCCGCCGGTACGGCTGACAACAACCACCGCTGTATCCGAGTAAGCGACCGCATCCTCAAAAATGTTAGCGTTCTCGTACTCTGCAATGGTAGGCTCCGGAACGGTGAAATCACCGCGCTTGCTGCCGATCTCACGCAGACGGATCGTACCGACAGGACGCTCTGTACGGAAATTCTCATAGAATTTCACAAGCTCCTCATTGACTTCAAAGCCCGCATGCTTAAGGCCGTCAATCAGAGAAACCGCATTGCTTGTATCACTGTCACCGGAGCCGGTGCCGCCATACAACGGGCGAACACTCGACCAGCCAAACAAGTTGAGCTTTGTACCGGCGCTCAACGGCAGCGCCTTTTCATCATTCTTCAGCAGAACGATGCCCTCGGATGCAATCTGGTCTGCAATCGCACGGCCGGATGCCATTGTTTCGTCCGAGACCTTGACATCCTCAGCAAAAAACACTGTTCACCACCGAGTATTCTACGCCGAGAATAACCCAGTTGACGGAAAGCGTGATAGCCAGCAAAATTGCAATCGGGGCCTGTGCACGCACCAGCGCGCGCTTCGGTTGCTTCAGCTTTCCGGCTGCGACCACTACGATGAGCGCCGCGATCAGTACAACAACAATAAAGATAATAGCCGGGCTACAAGCAATAATGCCGTTCTTCAAATCCTCGGTCGTAACTGCCAGGGAGCCGCCAAACATCAAATCGTACAGCTTTTTTTCCCTATTACCGCAAATGCTGCAATGATAACTGCAGCAATCAGCCACGGCACAAACCTCTTCTTATTTTTTCATTTCGTTTCTCCTTCAAAAGTAAATGGGTATGCGGTTCAATGCGTATTTATTGTAATTCAAACCAGTGGAAATTCATTTTCCCACTACCCGTAAAACGGAAATACAGTGGATAGGTTCCGTCAGGGATCGTAAGGGTCACCTTCTCCCCCACCTGACTGCCGTTTTTTATGAAAATATCGGCACACAGCGTGGAAAAATCCGGTGCGGTTGACACCTGAAGGCGTCCGTTTGCAGAGCCGGTACAATGTACCTTTATCTCAGCAGCATCTTTAAAGGCAAAGTATTTGAATCCTGCCACTGCACCATCGCGCATATTGGCAATGTACTGATTGCCACTGTCCTCTCTGTCCGGCCCGTCCTGCGTGAAATAGGGGTGATTGCGCAGCCGCCATTTCGGAAAAGGTCCGTCATAGCGTCCGGTACCATCCTTCCCCCAGAGGTTGCAGGCAATACGCGCCTCATAACGGCCTTTTCCCTTTAAGGGTCCATCGTTTAGGCCGCAGCTTGTGACCTCTGCCTGCAGAAACGCTCCGTTTTCGTTACGCCGAAGCTTCTCGGCACAAGCCTGCCGGGAATACGAATGACGGTTGGTTTGCCTATGATAGAAAACATACCATTTGTCCTCTAGCTTGAGCAGCCCGCCATGTGTATTGCCCAAATAGTTAGCTGCGTGCTTTTCGGACAGGTTGCTGTCCAGGAAAATATCACCCTGACTAACCAGAGTGCCGCCGTAAGAGAAATCTCTGTCAGGGCTTTGGCTGGTAAAGCGTAGCATAGCTCATGGTTATGACGAGAGGAGTATACGAAGATATAGGTTTTTCCTTCCTTGCGTATCGAGCTTGCCTCAAAAAACTCATGTCCTTGAAAAGCTCCCGGCCCTTTTTTAGGGAAAATCACGCGCGGCTCCGTTTTTATCGTCACCATATCTTTTTCAAGTTCCAGAACTGTGCCGCCGTCACATCTAAGCTTGTGTCCACCTGTCAGAATAGCAGGCACTGCATTATAAAAGCCGGAATACAGCCACACGCGCCCGTCATCATCTGCCAAAACGCCGGGATCAAACGGAAGCTGATCTCCCCTTCTTCGTCCCCAGAGTGTGCCGTCCGCATAGTGAATATGACCCAAAAATTTATATTCTCCCGCAGGTGTATCGCAGACCGCCACGCTCATAATGCCTAAAAAGTCAAACGCATAGTAGAGGTAGTACCGGCCGTCCGGGCCTTGGCAGACATCCGGTGCAAAAAGCAGATGGTATCCCAATGGATTTTTTGGGGTCCTGTTTTTTGCGGTAGATAACTCCCTCGTACCGCCATTCGGAAAGATCTTCCACCGGTGCCGACCAGCAAACGTAGTCATTCACACAGAAGATCGGTGCGTTGAAGCGGTCATGTGAGCCATAGACATACACTCTACCATTGAACACATGCGGTTCCCCATCCGGAATATATTCCCACGATGGCAAATATGGGTTCACTGCTTGTCTGTTCACAGTTTTCACCTCCTTCCTTTCTGCTGTTATGTTTTAAGTGTAGCATAACTCCTTCTTTTTTCGGGGGATTTTGGCATAACCCGTCTCCACAGTGGCACAACTTGCATTCTTGAACACTTTTTTCGGGCATATATGTTTCCTTTTGTGCATTCCACAAAAAAAGCGGTGCAGATCAACTCTGCACCGCTCCCACATGCTTAAAACTGTTTTTGTCTGCGCGTTGGCCGGCTGTATTTCCAAGGCAACACCGCATAATTCCCGCCTTACGGCTTAAGCACCGCTCCGGCGGCTGCGGCACCTCGCTCGCCGTGTCGGCACTTAGAATTATGCGGTATTGCCCTAAGACAAGCACATATCATGCTTCGTCTCTGCCGCGCGGCAGAAATTTTTATACCATGTAACCGCACAGCCGTTCTGTATAGGATCAGGCTTTTTCCGGCAATGGAAGGAGAACGCTCAGATGGAACCAGTTATCCGAACAATCTGCCGAAACCGATCCGCCATACTTCTCTGCTGTATATCGGATGCTTTTTATCCCGTAGCCATGCATATCCTTATCATGCTTCGTTGTGCGATACTCTCCGTCCACAACAGAAAGTTGCGCTGTACAGTAGTTTTCCACCCGGATGATCAAAAACACATTCTGCGTATAGACAGCCACCCGGATAAGGCGCTGCTGCGGGTCAGCCAGCTTTTCCACACCCTCTATTGCATTGTCAAGCGCATTGCCGAATATGCTGCAGATGTCCATCGTTTCAATAAAATCCAACCTTGCACACCGTCCGCAACGATCGTCAGCGTGATCTGATGCTGACTGCAATACAACTGCTTATCTGACAGGATCGTATCCAGCACATCATTTCCGGTATGCTGATTCACACCCAGGCTCTGCATTCCTTTTTCCAGTTGCGAAAGGTATTCCTCTCTTCTGGCCGCATCTGACTCCATCCGAATGACCTGTATCTGATGCTTTAAGTCGTGGTATTTGCGGTTGATTGCTTCACTGTTATCACGACTGATGCGGTATTGCTCATATTGCCGCTTTAAAAGTGTCTGGATTGCCGTTAACTCGTGTTGGGTCTGCATGTCCTGCCACCTATCCTGCATGGAAAGCAGCACAGCCACGCCCGCGAAATCCACCAGCGTTCGTATCCAGAATATTTCCGTGGTCATACGCCCGCTGAACGGCGTATTGGTCGTCACATAGCTGATATTGCTGATTAAAAAAATGTGCAGATCGCTATAACGGCCGCCGATATGCTTTCACGCCTTGTCATATGCAGTGGCGCTTTTATCTCTCAGCCTTTTCTGCTCAAGTCGCAGAAAAACGCCAAAGCCGCCGCCATAAAAAAGCCAGCAAGAACAATCCCTGTATCCACCAACTGCCCGGCATCTTTGATGCGCCGAATGAATAGAGCTGCCACTCCAGCGACGCAACAAACTCTGCCAGCGTGAACGCCAGCGCCCACCAAAAACCCGTATCACAAAAGTTCAAGCGGCAGCACAACCAGATCGTAGCGTACATCAAAACCAAAGCCACGATCATGCCGGGAATCCAAAGGCTTAGCGGAACAATGCCGATCAACCACTGCACCAAGCCGAATAAGGGCAGCGCTGCTGCCAGGATCCCGGCCGTTTTTGCTGCATTATAACGCTGGGGCAGCAGCCTTACAAACAGCACACATGCCAACCACTCCGCCAGCGCAGTATACAATTTCGGAATATCCTGTATCACGCCTGTTATTCGCCTCCCATATATGCAGCAAGGGCTTCCATAAAGCTTTTCTTCCGTGCACGGCTGATTTGCAGAGCCTGCCCTTTTTACGGTTACGACCAGCTGATTCACACGCTCCACATGCGCCAGATTTACCAAATAGCAGTTGTTGCACTTATAGTAATGCCTCTGCGCAAGCTTTTCTTCGGCGCTTTTCAGTGATCCTCTCTCTGCATACTCACCGATCTCGGTATGGTAGATAATTGTATGCCCGCGGCTTTCAATATACAGTATCTGGTCCGCATCCAGCCGGATCATCTTGCTCTCCTGTATCAGATGTATATAGAACTTGGATTTTCCATGTACTTTTTTAACCGCATTATGCAGCACCTGGGAGAAGGCAAAGTATTGAATGGGCTTCAATACATAGTCTAATGCCTCGACCTTATATCCCTGCACAGCAAATTGCGCAGAATTTGTAATAAATATAATGATGACATTTTTATCCATATCCCGTATGCGCATGGCCGCCTGCATACCGTCCATATGCTTCATTTGGATATCCATCAGGATTATGTCATACTCGGATTTATATTTTTCGACAATTTCCAATCCGTCTGAAAATTCAGATACACTGACCGTTTCCGAAAAATCGCTTTGATACTGATCAATGTACTTTCCGAGTTGACTGCGATACCCTGTATCATCCTCTACGATTGCGATGCGTATCATGGTAAATCCCCGTTTCGTGATCCGATGCAGCTTACCCGCCAAATATGGCAATCGCCTTGCATCAACTGATATTGTGCGTTTCTGTCTTGCCTTACCGTATATTTCCTATGCCGATTGTTCAGATTATACTCTTTTTCCCTTCCTTTTGTAAAGCTACAGAACGGTGCAGACATATTGCTCTCTTTTCCTGCGGGCAGGTTTATTTGCCTTATTGCAGCCCACCCCGCCAATACCTTTTCTGAATGAACGCTCAGGTTGTTTGGGGTCGTTCCACCACAAAACGGGGGCCTTCCTCCCCTGTTTTCCCGTTTGGCACAAAGCCGCATTTTTCCAATATGCGCTGGGATGCGCGGTTGTCTGGGTCGGTTTCCGCCTCCACAAAATCCACATCTTGCTGCGCAAATGCCCACCGGGTCATGCCCGGCAACGAGGGTGATTATGACAATCTGCTGCAGGGTATCGACAGCGGCGCAGTAACGCTGGAGCAGGTAAAAATCAATGCCTCCCGCGTGGTCAGAACGGCCCGGGCGCTGACACAAGAATAAAACACAAAAACCTCTGCCAGACTTGATGTTTGCCTGGCAGAGTTTTTTAATAAGTATTTAGGCAACACCGCACAATCCCGCCTTACGGCTTAAGCACCGCTTCGGCGGCTGCGGCACGGCATCTGCATTGCCAAAATGCTCGATAATGTCGGGTTGCGGTACCCGCATCGTGCTTCGGGGGCAAAAGCCCCTCACACTCTGCGACCGCTGCCCCTGCTTCGGTTCGCTGTTTCCGCCACTGGCGGCGCTCACCTTTGCAGCATCCAGTATTATCTGCGCTTTTGGCTTAGCAGCTGCCGCACCTCGCTCGCCGTATCGGCACTTAGAATTATGCGGTATTGCCTTTACTTTTCACGGTACTCCATTGGGGTTTGGCCAGTGACCTCCTGAAAAATCCGGCTGAAATAGTTGCGTGTGCTAAAAGAAAGTGCAGCGGCAATGTCCTGCACGGTCTGGTTGGTGCTTTTCAGCAAAACCTTGGCGCGCTCAATCTTGGCAAATTTTATGTAATCTGTCACGCTCAAGCCCGTCTCTTCCTTGAATTTGTGGGTCATATAATATTCCGTATAGCCCACCAGCGCTGCAATATCTGCAGCGCGTATTTTTTTATCGAGATTCATCTCAATATAGTCCACGCACTTTTGCACCTGCTGGCTGAGATGCGGGTTGGTGCGGCATTTATGCACGCGCCGGACAGAGTCGTCATACATCATAAGGCCGAGCGGTTCAAGATCATCCAATGTTTTTGCATTTTCAGCGGATTGGATATAGCTTGTGTCCCCCAGCGCGTAGGCTTCCTCCGGCGAAAGCCCGCCCTCGATGGCGGCACGGCATACCAGCGAGGTAAACACGATGATGCTGGTCTTGCTCTGGCGCAAAGCGTCATCGCTGCGCACCGGCACGCCCGCACTGATTGCCCATACTGGCAGAAAGCGCCTGCTTGTAGTTCAAATCCCCTGTGCGCACCATCTGCAAAAGTCCCTGCTCCGCCATCCAGACCATGTGGCGGTCGTGAGCGGGCTGCTGCACTGTATTGCGCGCCTGCGCCAAAAACTCGCTGTTGATGTCACTGATAGCAAGGTGGTTGCCGGTCAGACAGTAGTGCATCATCAGGGCGTAGCGGTGCAAAACCGTGCATTGCAGCACGGGGACGGTTTTCAACGCCTCGTACAGCTGCATGGTCCATGCCACGCTCGTTTCCAGACGGTTATAGTATTGCAGCCCCTGCTCAATCCCGCGCAGCGAAACATCCTGATAAAACACCGGCCCGATGACCCAGGCGCGTTTCAGCACACTGCCGTCCTTTTCAAAGGCAGCCGCCCATGTCATGCCAATAGCCGTGCCGAGCGTGACAGGCGTTGCGTGCTGCCTGCCGTAGTCCAGCATTTTTTTCTTACAGCCGAATAAGTCAAATGCGCCGGAGAGGAACCCCGCCTCCGGGCAGTTGCTCTGCAGCAGGCTGCCATCGGCATTATAGCACCATGTATAAATGTTGCCGCCGCACTGGATCAGCTCAGAAAACAGCTCCATATTTTGAAAAACATTCATCGCATCACCCTCTTTTTATACCAGTATACCAAAAAAAGTGGCTGCCGTACAGACAACCACTGATATTTTTATGCATTGGCGTATCCGCCCAGCGCCGCAAGGCTGGGCTTGGCGGTGCGCTCCATCGTTTCGCGGTTCACAGCAATCAGGCCAAAGTTCATGGCATAGCCCTTCTGCCATTCAAAGTTATCCATCAGGCTCCAATGGAAGTAGCCCTTGACGGGGATGCCGTCGGCGATGCAGTTTTGTACGCCCGCCAGCGCGGCCTCGATAAACGCCACGCGGCGGGTATCATTGGCGGTAGCAATGCCGTTTTCGGTCACGATCAGATCACCGTGGAAATCCTGCGCCACCTTGCGGATGACATTTTCCAGTGCCTGCGGATAAAACTCGTAGTCCATCTGGGTCAGCTCGGCCCCTGCGGGGCGGGCAACTGCCCATGCGCACCGTACAGCGTGCGAGTGTAGTTCTGCACGCCTAAGAAATCATCCTCCTTAATATAAGGAAGATAGTGGGTGAACTCCTCCTCCCATGCAGCGGCGGCAAAGGCTTCGCCGCCCGGCTGAGCCTGCAGGTCATGCAGCGAGAGGGTCAGACCGACCTTGACTTGGGGGCAGATTGCCTTGATGGCCTCCCGCGCGGCGGCGTGGGCGCGCAGAACCAGCAGATCGCCCTCCGGTGTGCGCTCGCTGACGAAAATTTTCGGCTGCGGCGTACCGAACACGGCGGCATTTTCAGCGGCAGCGTACTTCATGTTCTCCATCATCTTCTGGAAGTTCATGCCGACCTGCACGCTGCCCTCGGCGGATTTGCCTGCATTGGCAGCAGCCTTGGCGGCCTGCTCTGCCATCAGGCGGAACCGCTTGGAAATCGCCGCCAGCTGCAGGCCCATATTCGCCTCATTGATGGTGCAGACATAGTGCAGCTCACTGCCCAGCTGCTCCATCACATAGCTGACATAGCGCTTGAAATATTCGACCGTGCTTTCAGCCTCCCAGCCGCCCTTGGCAATCAGCCATTTGAGGCTGGTGAAATGCAGCAGCGTCACAACGGGTTCCACACCGTGCGCCTTGCAGCAGGCAATGACCTTGCGGTAATGCTCGATCTCGGCAGGGTCAAACTTGCCCTCCTCCGGCTCGATTCGCGCCCACTCGATGGAAAAGCGATAGGCGTTCAGCCCGGCGTCTGCCAACAGCTTGATGTCCTCTTCATACCTGTTATAATGGTCACAGGCAATGCCGCTCGGCTCGGTAAAGCTGGTGTGGGGCAGTTGCTCCTGCGCCCAGTAGTCGGAATGGATATTGTTACCCTCGACCTGATGGGCGGCAGTGGCCGCGCCGACAAAGAAGCCTTTTTCAAATTTCTGCATGATTTTCTCCTTATCTATGCCTGTCTAAACAAATCAAGAAACTTCTGTATTTGTATCATAACATAACAAGCGCAAGCCACGAGGGCATTATTTAGCAAAGCAGAACAATATTTCGTGTTATTTGAAATAATGCGTGAATTTTTGTTCCTCATCTGCTGATTTTTATCCCCTGCTGCCGTTTTGCTTCTGGTATAGTGATGTCAGTGAGAAAAACTACTGCGGAATTATTCTAGGAGGAAAACAAAATGTTCAAAAAGAAACCCACAGCTTCAGAAGTTGACGGCGTACAATATCGCCGCGCTAAGCTTTGGCAAATCATCTGCTATGCCTGCAACGGCCTTGTCGGTATGAGCGTCTATTCCCTCATCGGCATGGCGAGTTATTCCGCCAGCATCGGCTACGGCATCACGACCGCTGCCGTCGGCATTATCCTGACCTGCTCCCGTATTCTGGACGGCATCACCGATCCCCTGCTTGCCTTTGTCTATGACCGCGTCAACACCAAGTTCGGCAAGCTGCGCATTTTGCTGGTTGCGGGCTATCTGATTGAGGCGCTCGCCCTGTACGGAATGTTCACCGGCTTCTCGTCCAAGGGGCTGGGGCTGCCGGTGTTTGCCCTGCTGTACATTGTCTACATCATCGGCTACACCATCACCAACATGACTGCGCAGACCATCCCCGCCATTATGACGAATGATCCGCGCCAGCGCCCGACCATCGGCGTTTGGACAACCGCCTTCAACTATCTGGTGCCGATGGCAATGTCGATGATTTTCAATGTTGTGCTGCTGCCCAAATGCGGCGGCACCTACAACCAGGCCTTCCTGTCCGCTGCCTGCAATATGACGCTGCTTGCCGCGGGTATCGGCACCGCTTTGGTCTGTCTGGGCGTTTCTGCCTACGATAAGCCGGAAACCTTTGTCGGCACCAAAAAGTCCGAACCGCTGAAAATGTCCGACATCGTCGAGGTTCTCAAGCACAACAAACCCTTGCAGTGCTACATTGCCTCCAACGCTTCTGACAAGCTGGCACAGCAGGTGGCCAGCCAAGCCATCATCAACACGCTGTTCAACGGTATTTTGATCGGCAATATGGGTCTGGCCACCATTCTGACCGTCATCAGCATGGTTCCCTCCATCTTCTTTGCGGCGTTCGGTGCCAAGTATGTCGGCAAGCACGGCAGCAAAAAGGGCATCGTCACTTGGACCTATGTCAGTATGACCATCACCGCCGCGCTGGTTCTGTTCTTTATCTTTGGCGACCCCGCGCAAATCGGCGTTATGGGCAGCCCCTCCATGATTCTCTATGTGGTGCTGACCCTTTTGCAGAACGGTTCCAATATGTGCATCACCACCTCCAACACCTCGTACATGGCGGATGCCATTGACTTTGAGCTGGACCGCAGCGGGCGTTATGTTCCTGCTGTTGTCTCCGGCACCTACAGCCTGGTCGATAAGCTCATCACCTCTTTTGCCGCCGTCATCGCTACCGGCGCTGTGGCGCTGCTGGGCTACACCACCACGATGCCCCAGCCCACCGACCCTTGCACAAGCGCGATTTTCTGGATGACGCTGAGCCTAAAGTTCGGTCTGCCGCTCATCGGCTGGGTCATCACCTTGATTGCCATGCGCGAATGCCCGCTGACCAAGGAGGAAATGGTCAACGTCCAAAAGCGCATTGCCGAGAAGAAGGCCGCTGCGCAGTCTGAGTTCTATAAAGAACAGCTTCAGTAAGCCCATTATCCAAAGCCGAAAGGGTTTGCAGCCCTTTTCGGCTCTTTGAAGTTAAAACCACACATAAGGAGTCATTCTATGAGCAAAGCAATTCTGTTGAACACCGGTTGGACTTTTACCAAGGAAGGTCATGACGAGCCGGTCACCCTTCCCCACACTTGGAACGCTGTAGACGGTCAGGACGGCGGCAACGACTACTACCGCGGCACCTGCAGCTACACCCGTATACTGGAGAAACCGGAACTGCCCGACGGCGGTCGCGCGGTTTTGCAGTTTGACGGCGTTGCTATGACTGCAGTTGTCAACCTGAACGGGGAGAAAGTGGCCGAGCACAAGGGCGGCTACTCCACCTTCCGTGTGGACATCACCGATGCCCTGCACGATGGTGCAAATGAGTTGATTGTTTCTGTTGACAACAGCGACAACGACACCGTCTACCCCCAGAAGGCCGACTTCACCTTCTACGGCGGCATTTACCGCGATGTAACGCTGCATGTTGTGCCCGCTGCACACTTTGCCCTTGCCGAAAACGGCGCTGTGCCCGTCAAGGTCACGCCTGCTGTGACTGACCTTGCCGAGCGCCGCTGTGAGGTGACTGTTGAGGCGTTCGTTGTCGGCGCGCAGAGCGTCAACTTCACGCTGGACGGCCAGCAGACGAGCGCCGCCGTCAAGGACGACGGCACCGCCAGAGCTGTGTTCACGCTGGAGCACGCCCGCCTGTGGGACGGTCTTGATGACCCGTATCTCTACACCGTAACTGCGCGGCTGGACAATGGCGAGACCGAGACCGCCCGCTTCGGCTGCCGCAAGTTTGAGATTGACCCGCAGAAGGGCTTCATTTTGAACGGCCACCCCTATCCCCTGCGCGGTGTCTCCCGCCATCAGGACCGCAAGGGTGCGGGTGTAGCCATCACCAAAGAGATGATGGAAGAGGATATGGCGCTGATTCTGGAGATGGGCGCCAACACCATCCGCCTTGCCCACTACCAGCACGCGCAGGCATTCTATGACCTGTGCGACGAAAAAGGGTCTTGTCATCTGGGCCGAGATCCCCTACATCACGATGCATATGCACAACGGCGCGCCAACACGCTGACCCAGATGGAAGAACTGATTGTTCAGAACTACAACCATCCCTGTATTGCCGTTTGGGGGCTGTCCAACGAAATTACTGCCGCATCGGCTGTCAATGAGGAGCTGCTGGAAAACCACCGCGCCCTGAATGATTTGGCGCACAAGCTCGACCCGACCCGCCCGACCACGATGGCGAATGTCTTTATGCTGGAGATTACCAGCCCGATTCTGGAAATCCCCGATGTGAACAGCTACAACCTGTATTTTGGCTGGTATCTGGGTGAACTGGACCAGAACGACGACTTTTTGATACCTACCACGCCAAATATCCCGACCGCTGCATCGGTTTTTCGGAGTACGGCGCGGACGCAAACCCCGCCTACCAGAGCGCCCACCCCGAAAAGGGCGACTATACCGAAACCTACCAGTGTGTCTACCACGAGCACATGGCAAAAATGATTGCCGACCGCCCGTGGCTGTGGGCGACCCATGTCTGGAATATGTTCGACTTTGCTGCCGATGGCCGCGATGAGGGCGGCAAAAACGGCGAGAACCAGAAAGGACTTGTCACCTTTGACCGCAAAATCAAGAAGGACGCCTTCTACCTGTACAAGGCCTACTGGAGCAAGCAGCCCTTTGTACATACCTGCGGCAGCCGCTATGTGGACCGCACGGAGGATGTGACCGAGGTCAGAGTATACTCCAACCTGCCGGAGGTTTCTCTGTACAAGGACGGGCACCTTGTCGAAGCGAAAAAAGGCGACAAAGTGTTTGTTTTCAATGTGCCCATCACCGGCAAGCACAGCATTGAGGCCCGCGCGGGGGCGTATTCCAGCGTGATTCTGGTCAACAAGGCTACAGAGCCGAACCCCGCCTACGCGATGTCCAACCGCCAGGTCGTGAACAACTGGTTTGACGGCGAGCTGGACGAAACCTGCTGGAGCGTCAAGGACAATATGGCAGCTGCCATGGCGGACGCCAAGGTGGGACCCGTCCTGAAAGCCATCACTGACAAGGCGGCTGCCGCCCGCGGTGATGTAGCTGCTGCCGTCAAGGACAACCCGGCGCTGGTTGCCATGATGGAGCGCGCCATGCAGCGCATGACCGTGGAGGGTATGCTCAAGCAGGCCGGCGCAGATGCCGAGAGCATACGCCAGCTGAACCGCGTTTTGCAGGGCATTAAAAAGGAGGTGTAATACGATGAAAACCTACTGCAACCCCTTGGATCTGGGCTACCGCTACCAGCACATGAAGGAGGGTGAGCGCATCGCCGGTTTCCGCGAGGGCGCCGACCCGACGCTGGTGTATTTCAAGGGCAGATACTACCTGTTTGTTTCGATGTCGGCAGGGTTCTGGCACTCGGACGATCTGCTGCACTGGGATTTCCACGCCGACCCCGATTTGCTGATTTACGACTACGCCCCCGACGTGCGCCAGGTCGGCGGGTATCTCTATTTTTCTGCCAGCCGCAAGGGGCGCAACTGCCCGATCCTGCGCACCTCCGACCCGCTGACGGAGCCGTTTACCGAGGTCAGCGCCCCGTTCGACTTCTGGGACCCCGATATGTTCTGCGATGACGACGGCCGCGTGTACTTTTACTGGGGCTGCTCCAACATGTCCCCCATCTGGGGCGTGGAGCTTGACCCGGAGACAATGACGCCCATCGGGGAAAAGAAAGAACTGATCTTCGGCCGTGAAAAAGAGCTTGGCTATGAGCGCCCCGGCAACAACGGCATTGTGGATAAAGAGAGCAGCGTGCTTTACAAATCCATGAAGCCGTTCTATAACGAAGCAACCGGCAAGCTGGAGCTGCCGCCCCAGATGGCGCAGGTGCCGGGGCTGAACGCCGAGGTTCTGACCGCCATGTTTAACGCTGTCGACAAGCCCTATATCGAGGGTGCGTTTATGACAAAGCACAACGGTACGTATTATCTGCAATACGCCTGCCCCGGCACCCAGTACAACACCTACGCAGATGGTGTGTACACCTCCAAGTCCCCGCTGGGTCCGTTCACGCTGCAGGCATCCAATCCGTTTTCCTCCAAGCCGGGCGGATTTTGACCGGCGCAGGCCACGGCAGCACCATTGCCGACAAATACGGCAACTACTGGCACGCGTCCACGATGCGCATTTCGGTCAACCACGACTTTGAGCGCCGCGTGGGGCTGTTCCCTGCCGGGTTTGACAAGGACGGCGTGCTGTACTGCAACCAGAATTTTGCCGACTACCCGCACGAAATTCCGGCAGGCAAATTCGACGCCGCCAGCCAGCAGCCTAAGTGGATGCTGTTAAGCTACCGCAAGGCCGTGACGGCATCCTCCACCGCCGAGGGCAGCGACCCGGTGAATGCCGTAGACGAGGACTGCCGCCGCTGGTGGAGCGCGGGCAGCGACCAGCCCGGCGAATGGCTGTGTGTGGATTTAGGCCGTGATTATGATGTCCGCGCGATTCAGGTCAACATGGCCGATGAAAAACTCGTCGTGGACTTCCCTGCCGACAGCTACGGCGATGACCGCAAAACGCGGCATATCGAGACGCGCCTGCAGATTTCTTGCTATACCGTGGAAACCAGTCTTGACAGCGAGACCTGGACGCTGCGCGAGGATGTCGCCCGCGAATGCTCCAACGGCTATTATGAATATGCTGACGGCATCCGTGCGCGGTATGTCCGCGTGACGGGCGGCGAATTGCCCTACGGCCAGACGCTGCGTGTCAGCGGGCTGCGGGTGTTCGGCAACGGCGAGGGCGACCGCCCCGCCCAAGCCGACGCCAAGGCCGTGCGCGTGGATGCGCTGGACGGCAAGGTCAGCTGGCAGCACATCGAGAACGCGCAGGGCTGCAATGTGCGTTACGGCATTGCACCGGATAAACTGTACCAGAGCTGGCTCGTCTACGATGCCGATGAGGTCACGCTGTCTACCCTGATGGCCGGGCAGGACTATTACGTCTGCGTGGACAGCTTTAACGAAAACGGCATCACAACGGGAGAAATCATCAAGATGGAGGGCTGAATCATGCCCACAAAGGCAGTCCAGCAATTTATGCTGGGAACCGTTTTAAGCAACGAAAACGAGGCACGGCAGACGCTTGCCGCCATGAAAGCCGCAGGCTATGACGGCATTGAGCTGTGCGGGTTTATGATCCACCCCATCGGCTTTATGGTGCGGCTGCTGACCAAGGCGGCGGGTATGCCCGTGGGCAAGGGCGGCAATCTCGACTGGCACGCTTTGGTCAAAGAAGCGGGGCTGCAGGTCGTCAGCCTGCACACCGATTTGGGCAGTCTGGAGCGCGATGCCAAAGCGGTGGCGGACGAAGCCAAAAGCTTTGGCACTAAGTATGTCGTTATTACCGGAATGTATCGCTTTGATTACGGCGATGAAGCCACGATGCACGACCTTTCCGCACGGCTGAACAAGGCGGGTGAGGCGCTGAAGGCCGAGGACGTGGAGCTTTTGTACCATAACCACAACTGTGAGCTGCGCCATGTCAACGCCGAAAAGCGTGCCTACGACATTTTGCTGGAGGAAACCGACCCGCAGTTCGTCAACTTTGAATTTGACAGCTACTGGTTTACCGAGGGCGGCGCCAACGCCCTTGCGTGGATGCAGCGTCTGGGGACCCGCATGAAGCTGTGGCATATCAACGACCGCGGCACCCGCATTTCGGGCAGCGCCGTGACGCCGATTCTGAAAACCGACAGCATGGAGCTGGGTACCGGCAATATGGATCTCGACAGCCTGATGGCACAGGCGCTTACTATCGGCGTAGATGCCGTGATTTTGGAAAGCCACCGCAACTGGGTGGATAACTCCCCCATAAAGAGTTTGCAACTCAGCGCCGAATATCTCAAACAGCATGGCTAAACCGCAATCCCCTGCCCGAAAGGACAGGGGATTTGCTTTTCCTGCGTTGAAACTCGGTTTTTTGTGTGATATACTTAGGGCAAAAAATCGGAAGTTGTGAACTTAGAATTAGAGGTGTTGAAAATGAAAATAATAATTATATTTATTGATTTACTGATGGCAACTGTTCTCTTTTTTGTTGGAAGATTTTTTATCAAATCAAGGAATACAGAAAGAAGTGTGCTGTTTTTATCAGGAGATTATACTGGATTAAACACAGAGAAAATATGCAGAGTTACTGGAAAACGGATTAAGACATGGGCAATGCTCTTTTGTCTTGGCGGTATAATTGATTTTATCAAGCCGGGCGCAGGAATAATAATAGTTTCCGTTTTTTTTATTATCTTACTTGTATTTCATTTGGTTGATATGACTATAAATCGAGACAAGTACCGGGTATAAATCCCAGTTTATCAAAAACAGCGCCTGCCCTGCCGTAAGTTTTACGGCAGGGCAGGCGCTTTCTTCTTATACTATGTGCTTTCCGGGGGCAAGGGTAAACTTACGCCCATCGGGCAGGGTGACATCGGCGGTCAGATTGGCAGGGATCTCAAACTCATAGGTTACCACATCGCCGTCATACCGCCAGCCGCTTACAATGCGCCCGGCTGGGGAATCGTAGGTGGCTTTTGCCCAGTCCAGCGATTTGTCGGGCGTAGGTGCAATCGTCAGTGCGCCGTCCGTGTACCGGATGCCGCACACACCGCCGAACAGCCAGCCGCAGATGGCACCGTAGCTGTAATGGTTCAGGGATTCGTGCGGCTTGCCGTTTTCGTCAATGCCCGTCCAGGTTTCCCAAACGGTCGTGGCGCCCTTGCTGACCTCATACAGCCAGCCGGGGGCGTCGGGCTGCAAAAGCAGCTTGTAGGCAGTGTCCGCATAGCCGTATTTTGCCAGCACATCGCACAAAAATGGCGTGGACAAAAAGCCTGTGTTCAGGTGGTAGTCGTTCTCGGCAACCATCCGGTTCAGCGTTTCGGCGGCGGCTTCGCTTTCTTCCTCACCCAGCAGGGCAAAGGCAATGGCGCGGACATACTCACACTGGCGGTCAGAATGGATCACGCCGTTCTCGGTAAACGCTGCACGGTAGGCTTTCACTGCGTTGGCGGCAGTATCGCGGTAGTTGGCAGCATCGTCCGCCTTGCCCAGTTCATCAGCTACTTCTGCCAGCAAGCGCCCAGAGTAGGCCAGATATGCCGTTCCCACGCTCTTGCGCGGGTTCATCATTGCCTGCATGGGGGTGATGCCCGGCTCGCACCATTCGCCGTAGTCCATGCCGTTTAAAACGGTGAACTTGGCGTAGTCACCCGCCCTGCTGCTCATCGGTCGTCTGCTGTGCGCGCCCCAGCAAAAAGCGTACCAGCGCTGCATCATCTCATAGTTGTCCGCCAAAATTTTGCGGTCACCCGTGCGCTTGTACATCGCATACGGCACCAAAATCGCCGCATCGCCCCACCCTGCCGACATGCAGAGCATCGGGGTCATATAGCCGGGACGGGCGTTCGGCGGGGCAATGTTTGCTATGCGACCGTCCGGGTACTGGTTCAGGCGGCACTCCGCCAGCCATTTTTCCGCCACGGGGTAGCAGTCCATCAGGGTCAAGCCGGTTTCAATAAACACGCCCATATCCCCTGTCCAGCCGGCGCGTTCGCGGGTCGGGCAGTCGGTGGGGACATCGCAGAAGTTGCCCTTCTGGCTCCAGACGCTGTTCTTGACAAGCTGGTTCACCGCGTCATTTCCGCAGGTAAACGCGCCCGTCACCGCCATATCGGAGTAGACGGCGTAGGCAGTAAACACGGCATCGGTCAAATCGGCGTCGGTTTCGACCTTGGCGTAGCGGAAGCCCATAATGGTGAAGCTGGGCTTAAAGTAGTTTTTCCCCCTCTTTACAGACAAGCTCCAGCATCTGGGCGGTGCCGCCCTCCTTGTGGCGGTTGCGGTCCTGAAAGTTTTCTTGGGTAAAGTTTCCGTTTTCGTCCAACGCTTCGCCGCAAGTCAGCTTGACCTTCTGTCCGGTGTGGGCGATCAGCGTTATCTCCACATAACCGGCGATATTCTGCCCAAAGTCCAGCACCGTCTCGCCGTTGGGCGTTTGCAGCAGCTTGCCGGGGAATGCTTCGTGTTCCAGAATCGGCACGGTATTCATACCGGTAATGGGCAGATCATCACGGTAGGTGCGCACACCATGCCAGCCGGTCAGCTCACCCTCCAGCCGGGCATCGTATACCTCGCCCTGCTGCATATCGTTCTGACGAATAGGCCCGCATTGCGTTGCCTGCATCGTGTCATCGGAAATGCAGACCGGTTTGCCGTCCACCTCCAGCTGAAACAGTACGCCCAGGGTATCACCGAACAAATCACGGTCGCCATCCACACCGCCCGTGCTGCGGTGCCAGCCATCACCGAGAGCAATTAAAAGCTCATTCTCGCCCTCGTGCAGCAGCGCGGTCACATCGTAGGTCTGCGCACCAAGATGCTTGTTCCCGGTAAAGCTGCCGGGGGCCAAAACCATATCACCAATGTGCTTTCCGTTCAACCATGCCGCGTACAATCCCTTGGCCGTGATATACAGCCGTGCCTCGCCCTTGGACGCCGTGAAGCTTTTGCGCAGGTACGATGCCGGACGATGGGGCTTGTACGACTCGGCTGCACCCTTGCCCGCGGCTTCTTTTTCTGCCTGCTTGCGCTCCCAATTGGGGCGGGCAAAGGCGTTGATGGCATCGTCACCGGGGATGTCGATTGGCTCGGTCTCGGGGTCCACCCACTCCCCTACCCAGTCGCACTGTGCAAGGCCGGTCTCAAAGCGTGCCTCACTCCACGCGCCGGGGACATCGTTTTCATCCCACAGACGCACGCGCCAGCACCCGCTCACGCGGGAGCCGCCCACCGCTGGGACGTCAGCATGCATGGCGGCGCCTTCCGTCTTGCCGCTGTGCCAAAAGCATTTCACCGTTCGCGGTCAGTTGAATTTCATAGGCGGTCTGGCACACGCCGTCAGCGCACTGCCAAGACAAAAACAGCGGCCCGGCGTCAATACCGACAGGCACTGTCAGATGGTTGGTTTTAAGGTTTATTGCTCGCATCGTCAAGGGACTCGTTTATATTGTATTACCTATATATTATAAAGGAACCGTGCGAAGATGCGAACACAAAAATTGCAGAACAAGGATAATTATTCACAAATTAGCACCTTAATATGCGATGTATATCTTTTGTAGCGCAGACAGGACAAAACCCGGAGCCATTTCTTTGCTTACATCAGCTTGGAAACGGCTCCTGATCATTTTATCATTGAAGGTCGGCAAAATCGGGCAGTCCATCATTGACACGCACAAGAAAATCGAGAGCGCGACCGTCGGCACATATAAAGGTGTCGAAAATTATGTGGTGGACGCCTACAAGGCCATCGAGACGGCTTTTGTGGACAGGTTCCTCGAAAAAGTCGAGGATGAAAACAACGAACAATAATAGAATTTAAAGGAGTAATTCACGATGAAAAAGTCTAAGGCAACACCGCACAATTCCCGCCTTGCGGCTTAAGCACCGCTCCGGCGGCTGCGGCACGGCATCTGCGTTGCCAAAATGCTCGATAATGTCGGGTTGCGGTACCCGCATCGTGCTTCAGGGGGCAAAAAGCCCCTCGCACTCTGCGACCGCTGCCCCTGCTTCGGTTCCGCTGTTTCCGCCACTGGCGGCGCTCACCTTTGCAGCATCCAGTATTATCTGCGCTTTTGGCTTAGCATCTGCCGCACCTTGCTCGTCGTATCGGCACTTAGAATTATGCGGTATTGCCCTACCTCTTAATGTATAACCGGAGGTTTTCTATCCAGCGCTTCATTGTTCAGCAGCAGCCCCAACACGGCAAAGCGATAGGTTACAATTTGCCCGTGGTCCATTGATTTGCGAATATCCTGAATCCGGACAATTTTTTTCAACGTTTCAAGCTGATCTTCCATCAGATAAATTGTAACCTGCTTATTGATCGGCTTTGCGCCCCGCTTTCCGGTTTGCTCCGGCAGATATTCTATAATATCTTTGCTTTCTGGCAACACATAATAGCTGCTTCGCTTGCCCTCCGGAATCGCAGCGTAGTCTTCCGATCCAAATACTACGCAGTGTTCTGGTTTCACGCTTGCTGCTTTGTTGAGCTCACTGATCAATAATTGATTGGCAATCGTTCCCACGCGAAGCCCCTGATAAGCGGCTTCCAATTCAAAGCATTCATATATTTCCGGCCGGAAACGAATCAGAACTCTTTCTTTTTTCATTGTGTCCACCGGCATCAATCGATCGCTTCTATGATGTTTTTAAGCTTCATCGAAATCTCGATGATTTCATTCAGCGCCGCAACATCTGCATCACGGGATTCTTTGGATACACCTTTCAGCGCTTTTGCAAATGCCTTACTGCTGTATGCCTTATTCAATTTTTTGACCATTTGGGGAACACTTTTCTGGATCATGCTGCTCTTGGTTTCTGCAACCTCGTGTTCCTTTCGCGCACGGTCCCTGGCGGCTTCTTTTTTGCCCTCGTAATCGATGGCGGAAATTTCTTTCGGTTGGCTGCTTACCTTAGCTTTGCCGTATTCATCCGCTTTCCCTTTCAGTTCAAAGCGAGACCATCATCAAAATAAAGAATCGCTTTTTTATAAGCAGCTTCGTATTCTTTGGTCGTTCCCTGCCGCTGTGCATCGTATAGCAGCTCTCTGAATGCGTCATGCAGATTGTCCCGAAGAACCTCTACATAGTTCTTTCCCGCATCTTCTGTATCGCTGCTATGGCAATCTACTTCCTGCAATTTGGCAAACCGCTCCGCGATTTCATCCTGTATGTCCTCTTCAAACCGCAGATAAGTCTCACATTCGCTTCTCGTTAAAAATTTATCATTTAGAAGTTCTTTTAGTTTGCCCTCCAGCTTCTCTTCGATCCGCGCATCCCGCTCAATCGTGCGCGGATTTACGGTACTGACGCTTTTTGTCGCGCCAAGGGCTTCTTCTCTGCTCATATTATAAGGTTCTTTTTGCAGGCAGGTGATAAATTCCGCAATCGCCTGGCGGCGAATTGCTTCATCACTGAATCCGCCGCGGACCTGCAGGTTTGCGCTGTACAGTAGCACTTTTTTCTTTCATTTTTAGACAAAGGTGTTATCACAACATTGCAATTCACAATATTCCATGTTGCATCGCCTTTTTCTTGCAGGTAATTCAATGCACGAAACCGCCGTTCGCCGGAAAGCAAAACATATACCATTCCTTCTTCGCGCTGTTCAGGGAATACAACAAGGTTATGCATCAACCCATTGCGCTTAATATCTTCCGCCAAAATGCGGATGTCTTCATCGTCATCCATTACACGGAAAATCTGGTTATCCGGGTTGGTTCGGATATTAACCAACGCAATATATTTATTATCGTATTCAACTTTTTCTGTTTTTAGCGAACAAACTATTATAGATGTTGCCCGCCTCGTTATTGTTTACCTCTGCAAGAATACTTTTTTGCCGGGGAGAGCAGGGGACGTTATGTTCCCCTTCATCTTCTTTTTCATTGCCATTTCAGTTCACCCCCATCTTTGCAAGCTGAGCCTTTAGTTCTTCGTAAGCCTTGCCATAGGCCACCGCAACCGGCTGTGTTTTTGCCATATAGCATACGGGAAGATGCTTCGTAACCGACATATTCACACTAAGGCCGCTGGGAATCTCCGTTTTATAAAGAGAAGCCCCTAAAACCTGTTTGCACTGGTCGCGGATAATTTTTGTAGTAGCTGCCTTTTTCACTACCATCGTAAGAATTACGCCAACGCCTTTCAGATGGCTGCCGGGGGTATTCCGCAGCTCATTGCAGAGCGCATAAGTACGGAACGCCGATTCCTGCGAATTTGCCTCACAAAGAGAGGGAATCAGCACATAATCCGCCGCATTGATTGCATTCGTCAGCAAGAGTGAATCACGGGTCGGCTGGGTATCAATAATGATGTAATCATAGTCCTCCCGGACCTGATTTAAAAAGTAATAGAGGAATTCTCCCATATTCGTCAGGCACTTCGGGTCGCCCGGCTTGAAGTAGGTTTGTGCATCCTCAAAAATTCCCGGAATACGCTGGTTGATCCGCGGCGTCTGCGCGCTGCAGGGGATCATATCTACATTTTCGTATTCCGTTTCGGTGATATAGTCCTTCGTCTTGGTATAACGGAAGCCATCAAACATATCAAAAAGAGCTCTTCCATTATAAACGCCGCTGGTAATTCCATTGCCGCCGCTCAAAGCGCTCGTCAGGTTTCCCTGCGGGTCTGTATCGATGCAAAGGACTTTTTACCCTCATCGCCCATTAGATAGGCGAGGTTAGAAGCAGTGACCGTTTTTCCTGCTCCGCCTTTCTCGATGGCGATCGTAATGATCTGTGCTGCCATTGGCGTTTCCTCATTTCGTTGGTTGATTATAAAGTGGAAAGACTTAGGTACATGTTGTCATAAAGTAAAGTTTTCTCTTTTGTTGTAACTATTATGCGGCGACTTGCGTACCTGTTGCTATTTGATATTGCTGGCAATCTTTTCTTCTTTTACTTCTGTTCTTTCCTGTAAAGTGTTCATCTTAATAAGCTAATTATAGCATACCCGCCCGTCATGTCAACACGAATCCTGGGGATAATGCCTTCTTTTTCCTCTTGATTTACCTGTCACGACTCAAGTACCTGTTGTCAATTTTTTAATTCGTTTTTTTTCGCGCTTTTTCTGAAACAAAAACGAGGTCTGCTTTTTGCAAACCTCCTTTTTCATTCTTATACTTTCTTACGTTCTATTACTCATCAAACTGCGACCAATCGAACTTGAAAAGATCCGTTCTGTCGCCATCCAGTAATGCTGCGCGTTTTGTTCCGTCAGCGATGATCGCGGCAGAATTTTCTATAATGTCATTATAAACCACCGTGCGGTAATACTGCGCAGATTTCCTTTCCTTTGCGCGTTCAAGCATCGCTTTATATTTAACGCTCATTCCCAATGCCCAAGTTTTTAGCCCGTTATTATCTTTGATAATCCGGTTCAACGCTTCCAGCGTTTCCTCTGCCTGGTCCCGCTTTTTTGTGTTGGTCAATATTTTTGACGTATATGTAAAAATATCGATGAAGATGTTTCGCTCTTCCGGTGTCAGCTTTTTTTTCATAGGTCTGATATTGCGCCTTTACCGCCAGTTCATTGCGTGCCAGGCGATAGGTTGTCGTCAAAATGGCTTCCTTCAGCGGCTGATTGTACTGTTCCAGTGCTTCTTTGCTGACCGAGCTGCGGCGCTTTCTTGGTTTTCTGCTTACTTCTGTATCAGCGCCTTTATGCTCCTGATGGAACGCTCTGACGCTCTTCATTTCTTCCCGGTTTTTGTACTTGATGAAGATATAAAGGAACTCGTATTTCCGAACCCCGCGGCGGCGCACCGGCTCATAGTCAAACCACAGGTCTGTCATCTCATTGATCTCGCTTTTGACCATTGCTAGAACGTTCTTTTTTCAAAGTCGGAAAATACTTTGTATTTTTCCGTCAGCGGTTTATCGCGGCTGAACTTTGCGCGGAACTGTCTCTGCTTTTGCCCTTGCTTCTATTGATTTCATCACGGGTAGGGCATGGAAAGCATACCCTTGAATTCTTCCATATCAAACCGCTTATATTTGAACCCTTTCAGTTCTTCCCGCTTATTGGGGAACTTTTGCAGAACTTCTTCTGTTACAGGTTCAAAAATCAACCCATTGTTATAGGAATAATCTCTGTTTCCGTTGTCATATGACAAAATGATCTCATACACACGCATAGAATAGGTGCTCTGCATCATCAGCAGGTATTCAATGCTATAGGATGTATAATTGCTTGTCAGCTGTGCAATGTCTTTCCAGATATCTGGGTTAAAGCGCATGCTGATCGTCTTTTTCTTCATATCGACGATAGAACCACGGTTCACCCACGACATCGTTTTGTACTGATCATTCCCAAGGGGAACCCAGAACATCCGGTTTTCCAGGTTTTCAATGGTTTTGCGCAGATAATTTGCATAACCGCTGTCCAACGCATTGACCCCGGTAAGCTTTGCAAAATCGTCAAACGAAATGGTATAGTACTTCGATGCATCCATATCATGGCGCTGATCGATCTTGGACAGCATCATAAAAAGGATTTTCTGTTCGTTGCGGGGCAGGGAATACTTTGTCCTTTGAATTAAATCGTTGCTTTTCGTGATGAAAGAGCCAAACGCCACATTGTCACTTTTCCTGGGCACAAGCTGCTTTTTCTTGCCGTCCGCCTTTTCATCCGGCAGAACTTCACCAATGATAACATCCGGTGATTCTGTCATTGTATTCTTTTCATCTTTATTTTTCATACGCTATGATTGGACATTGGATGCCGTGCTCCGTTTTGTCCACGCCTTTCTTTAGGAACTAATCGCCCGCCTGTAATAAAACCATACATCACAGAACTGCTAGAATATTTAGGGCAATACCGCATAATTCTAAGTGCCGATACGGCGAGCGAGGTGCGGCAGATGCCAAGCCAAAAAGCGCAGATAATACTGGATGCTGCAAAGGTGAGCGCCGCCAGTGGCGGAAACAGCGAACCGAAGCAGGGGCAGCGGTCGCAGAGTGCGAGGGGCTTTTGCCCCCGAAGCACGATGCGGGTACCGCAACCCGACATTATCGAGCATTTTGGCAACGCAGATGCCGTGCCGCAGCTGCCGGAGCGGTGCTTAAGCCGCAAGGCGGGAATTGTGCGGTGTTGCCTTAGAAGAAGGTACACTTACTCATGATAGTATCATACTACAGTATCTTCCTGCAAAAGTCAATCCTATGGCTGCGCTGCATGTATTACAGTGATGAATCCTCGCGCGTAAAGCAGGGGGAGGGGAGAGGGCTGGCTGCACAAAATATGCCTTGAAGCAAACCTGCGTTAAAGCACTTTCAAACAATCTAAAAAAAAACAGCACGCACCACATTTCCATTCGCCACCGCAAGAAATAGCATCACCGGGAAATCTGTTTCACAATTCACTTTTACAAGATATTGCACGAATACACTCTTTGGGGGAGGTATTATAATTTAGAGCCTTTGAAATTGGGTATGCACAGACAGAACGGCACCTTTTTCGTATGGCTTTTCTTCTTATGGCCCGCATTCGTGTTCGCTCCGCTATGCGGGCATCAATTCCGTTGTTTTATGAGCAATCACCCTTTTGTTCTTCTTTTTCTTTAGAATTATATATTTATAAATTTATATCTTATACTTTATTATATATAGAAGAAACAGAGGTTCTTTCCCTCCACAACAGAGGTTTCTTCTGGTGATAACGGAGGTTCTTTCATAGAATGGCGGAGATTTTTTCTTTTGGCGGCAGAGGTTGTTTCCTCTATTTTGCATGGAAAGAATCTCTGTTATGCAATGAAAAAATCTCTGTTACCGTGTTGCGTGAACGGGCATAAGGAACAGGCTGGCAACCTGTAAGAAGCAATCGAAACGACAAGATCATCCCGATGGCACCTGAAAACGACGGGAAAATGGCTGTGGGCGAAACATGAAGAGGCAGACAGAAGGACTTTTTTTGCGGTAAAAACCTCTGGTTAGCTTTTATAGCAGGTAATTCCTTTAAGGTAACACCGCATAATTCCCGCCTAGCGGCTTAAGCACCGCTCCGGCAGCTGCGGCACGGCATCTGCGTTGCCAAAATGCTCGATAAGACATCCAGTATTATCTGCGCTTTTGGCTTGGCATCTGCCGCACCTCGCTCGCCGTATCGGCACTTAGAATTATGCGGTATTGCCTTAACTTAAGCAGCAGGGGAGAGGCGCAAAGGCCGTTTTTTGCGGTAAGAATCTCCGTTTGCAAAAGAATTTGACTGGAAATTGGTACGGTAGAAATCTCTGGATGGAAGGAAATGCCATCTGCAAGCAGAAAAATAGAAAAAATAGATAAAATTTTCTCGGTAAGAACCTCTGCTTGGCGAAACGTGAGAAAGCAGAAAAGAAAAAGAGCAGAGGTTACCGTTTTTTGTATGGGATCGTAGAAAAGTACGTTAAAAACCTCTGTATTAGGAGAAGGTGGGTGACGAGGGGAGTACGAGAGAGAAGAAAGATGAGGGCACTATTTTTTACGGCGTAAGAACCTCAGGATAAAAGAAGTCTTGGATAAGAACATTTGGTAATGCACAAAGCAGCACGGTACTTCCTTTGGAGGCTGAAAAAAAATCGCCGTAAAAACCTCGGCTTTGGGGGCAACAATCAGGCTTTATAAAATAGGGGCGGGGAAAAATCACTTTTTTTATGTTCAGAAAAGTCAAAAAGCACAGTTTTTGACCTTGATAGGGGAGACAAAGAAGAGAAAATACGCGAAAGAAACATGCCGAATATACATTGAGAAAGACCAAAATATGTAAGAGGTGAAAAAAAAAGAAAAATATATAAACGGAGAAATTTACGGAGAAAAAAAATCAGATAATAGTTGCAAATAAATCGGCGATGATACGAGATAAAATGCGGAGCAAATAGTGAGATCAACAATACTTAAAAGAGATTATTAACGCGAAAAAAATTAAAAATCACGGAAGAATGGCCGAAAAAGTGTTGGACAGAACGGGATGATGGAGGGAAAGGAAGCGGCAAAGAAAAGGTGGCTAAAAACCAACCTATTATAAAGCAGAATGTGAAGAAAAAAGGATGATAGGGTGGAGTAGATGGACTTTACGACACCAAAATTTTCTCGGTAAAAATCTCTGCTTAATTCCAGAGAAGCGGGCAGACAGGCAGCGCGAGAAAGCGATTCCTGAAAAAATGTGCGGTAAAAATCTCCGGTATGGGATGCTGCTTTATGAGGAAGCAAGAAAAAAAAACAAATGAAACGTTTTGAAATAGGCGAAAACAGAACAGCTGCAATAGAACTTTTAGCAACAGCGACAATGCTGGGATTATAGGTATAGCAACAGGTACCGAAGTCTACAAGACTGTTGCCGTAAAACTGAGAAGCAAATAAAAAGATGTTTGTAGATAAGAAAAGGAAAAGCAGAGGAAAAAAGAATGAACTATACAAAGAAGGAGCCACCGAATTAGTCTTTTTAATAAATGATATGTTGGGGCAACACCGCACAATTCCGCCTTACGGCTTAAGCACCGCTTCGGCGGCTGCGGCACGGCATCTGCGTTGCCAAAATGCTCGATAATGTCGGGTTGCGGTACCCGCATCGTGCTTCGGGGGCAAAAGCCCCTCGCACTCTGCGACCGCTGCCCCTGCTTCGGTTCGCTGTTTCCGCCACTGGCGGCGCTCACCTTTGCAGCATCCAGTATTATCTGCGCTTTTGGCTTGGCATCTGCCGCACCTCGCTCGCCGTATCGGCACTTAGAATTATGCGGTATTGCCTAAAACTTTTTACTTTTTTCAAAGACAAATAAAACTTTCTTTCTCGCGTAGGAACCTCTTGCTAAATCCTGAAAATAGTGTATCATAACTAAGTGTGGCGCTGGGATTTACAATCCATCAGGATCGGAGTTTCAGTATGATGAAAAATACAATGTTGGAAATGTCCCGTTATGCAGCGCTGGCTCGCCAGGCTGTGGCAGAGGGTATTGTTCTGCTGAAAAATGAGGCTGTCTTACCACTGGCTTCCGGCGGCAGAGCGGCTTTATTTGGGTACGCGCAATTTCACTACTACCAAAGCGGCACAGGGTCCGGCGGGCTGGTGAACACCGCCCATGTGCCGAACCTGCCCGAAGTGCTGGGCGGTCCGGACGGCTACCAGCTGGATGCCGAGGTGCAGGCCCGCTATGCAGCATGGCTGGCGGAACACCCTTACGAGATGGGAACCGGCTGGGCACAGGAACCGTGGTTTCAGCCGGAAATGCCGCTGGATGAAGACTTTGTCCGCGCTGCGGCCCAGCGTGCCGAAACGGCGTTTATTGTCATTGGTCGCACGGCAGGGGAAGACCAGGACAATAGCAATACTCCCGGCAGCTTTCTGCTGACCGAGGGCGAGGAAAATATGCTGGCGCTGGTTTGCCGTCATTTCAAAAAATCTGTGGTGCTGCTGAATGTTGGCAATATCATTGATATGCAGTGGGTCATGCGATACAACCCCGGCGCGGTGGCGTACATCTGGCAGGGCGGGCAGGAAGGCTGCCGCGGTGTGCTGGATGTGCTGAACGGTACCGTCAACCCCTGCGGCAAACTGCCCGATACCATCGCCTGCACCCCGGCAGATTATCCGGCGGCTGACCATTACGGGGCGGATGACCGCAACATCTATGCCGAAGATATTTACGTCGGCTACCGCTATTTTGAAACGTTTGCACCGGAAAAGGTGCTTTATCCCTTTGGCTTTGGCCTTTCCTATACAAAATTTGAAGTTCGGCTGTTGAGCGCAGATGAAACAGCCGATGGCATTACCGCCTTTGCTGCCGTCCAAAATACCGGCAGCTGCCCCGGCAAGGAAGTTGTGCAGCTCTACTGCACCGCGCCGCAGGGGCGGCTGGGGAAACCGTCCAAAGTGCTGTGCGCCTTTGCAAAAACCAGAACGCTGGCCCATGGGGAGAGCCAGACCCTGAACACTGAAAAGCCCCGTGGCGTAACTTTGCCAGCTATGATGACAGCGGTGTGACCGGGCACAAGTCTGCCTTTGTGCTGGAAGCAGGCGAGTATCGCTTCAGCCTTGGCACCGATGTGCGAAGTGCGGAAGAAGCTTTTACGGTCACACTACCGTTGATGGTGGTGGAACAGTTGGAATCTGCAGCTGCTCCGGCTGTAGCCTTTGAACGCCTGCGCCCTGGTGCGGATGGAACCCCAGCATGGGAACCCGTGCCCACCGAGGAAGAACGGCCCGAGCCCCGCCGCGCCGCCCGCCTGCCGCGGGAATGGCTCCAGACTGGCGACAAAGGCATCCGCCTGCGGGATGTGGCCGATGGTACCACTGCGATGGCAGACTTTGTGGCACAGTTCAGCGATGAGGAGCTTTGCACCATTGTCCGGGGCGAGGGGATGAACTCTCCGCGCGTTACGCCGGGGACAGCTGGGGCAATCGGAGGCGTCAGCGATGCTTTGCAGCGCTATGGGCTGCCTGCCGCCTGCTGTTCGGACGGGCCGAGCGGTATCCGTATGGACTGCGGCACCGTTGCTTTTGCCATGCCTAATGGCACCTGCCTGGCCGCGACTTTCAACGAGGGATTAAGCGAGGAACTCTACTCGATGGAAGGGCTGGAGCTGCGCAAAAACCATGTGGATACGCTGCTTGGCCCTGGCATCAACATTCACCGCCATCCGCTGAACGGCCGCAACTTCGAGTATTTCTCGGAAGATCCGCTGCTGACCGGCAAAATGGCCTGTGCTCAGCTGCGCGGGATGCACCGCTGGGGTGTAACCGGAACCATCAAACATTTTGCAACGAACAATCAGGAGCACCGGCGTCACTTCGTTGAATCGGTTGTATCGGAACGTGCTTTGCGGGAAATCTATCTGCGCGGCTTTGAAATTGCCGTCAAAGAGGGGCATGCCCGCTCCATTATGACATCCTATAACCCGCTGAACGGTTACTGGACGGCCAGCAATTATGACCTTGTTACAACAATTTTGCGCGGCCAATGGTGTTACACCGGCATTGTGATGAGTGACTGGTGGGCCGATGGCAATGACCGCGACGGCGCAGGCAGCACCAAGCATGTGGCTGCGATGGTTCGCGCCCAGAATGATGTGTTCATGGTTGTGACGGACCCGGAGCATAACTCCGGCAGCGATGATCTGGCCGTTGCTTTGACAGAGGGACGGCTGATCCGGGGCGAGCTGCAGCGCAGCGCGGCGAATATCTGCCGCTTTTTGCTGCAAACACCTGCGTTCCGCCGCAGCATTGGCTGCACCACGGCGTTGGATGCCCAGTTGGAAGCGATGGCCGAGCAGGATATGCAGCAGGCGGCGCAGAACGGCCAACCCCTGACATTACATGGAGGCGTAAGCATTGACCCGGCCGCAATTGATAATGGTTACCGCCGCACCACTGCGTTTTGTGTGATGGTTGAGCAGGGCGGCGCATACACGCTGCATCTGCGCTGCCGCGCAATGCCGGGCAACAGCCCGCTGGCCCAGATCCCGGTTTCGATTTTTGCGGGACGGGTGTTTGTGAAAACCATTACCATCACGGGCGCACAGACCGACTGGTGCGAGTTTACGGCGGCGCTGCCTGCCGTTGACGCGGGGAAGTTTTCTACCTGCGTTTCTACTTTGGTCAAAGCGGTATGGAGTTGGACGCCGTGACGCTGGATCTGCTGTCATGACATTGACAAACAATCTCGAATATATCAGGTATGCGGAGTAATTGTACGTACATCAAAAAGGAAAAAATGGAAATAACACTGTTTTATGCCCGCGCCGCCTGCGATACGATAATGCACAAGTTTGCTGCTGCCGACCTGCCGCCGAAAGGCCATTTCTATTATCACCAGGGCGTTTTTCTTTCCGGGGTGCTGAAAACCTGGCAGCTGACCGGGGAACAGGAGTACCTGGATTATGCCGCAAGCTGGGTCCACGCCGTTTTTGACGAGAGCGGAAAAGTTAAACAAAGTACAAGCGCGCTGACCTTGACGATATCCAGGCCGGCATTTTGCTGTACACCCTGTACGATGCAACCGGGGATGAATTCTACCGCCGCTGTATCGAAAGCGTTGCCGCCCAGGTGCAGGATATTCCACGCTGCCAGTGCGGCGGTTTCTGGCACACCTGCGGCTCGTCGAACCAGATGTGGCTGGACGGCTTGTATATGGCCTGCCCGTTCATTGCGGAGTATGCCCGCCGCTTTGACCGTCCGGAATGGACGGATTTGGTTGTCAACGAGATTCGCTTGATGCGGGAGCACACCCGCGATGCCAAGACCGGGCTGTGGTATCACGCCTGGGACGAGAGCCGCAAGGCGGATTGGTGCAACCCCGAAACCGGGCTTGCACCGGAATTCTGGGGCCGCAGCATTGGCTGGGTGCCGGTGGCCATTCAGGATGTGCTGGCACAGATGGACCCGGATGATGAACGCCGCGCCGCTTTGGAACTGTATGTGCGCGACCTGCTGACCAGCCTTTTGCGCTATCAGAGTGCGGATGGCCGCTGGTATCAGGTTGTGAACAAAGGCGATCAGCCCGGTAACTGGTTTTCCTTCATGCTGGTCTCCTTCTGTTTATTCCCGGTAAATCTGTGCAAACCGGAAATTTCTGATGAATAACATGGTGCAGGATCGTTTTCGATTATTATATTTTACTGTGAGATTGTGATATTAGCAATAGTGAAATGGGGCAGAGAAGAGTTGAAAAGGCAGACGGATAAGAAACAAAGATAAAATAGTAAAAATAGAATAGAACAAAGAAAGAATATGGAGATAAAACAGAAAGGAATAAACAATGAATGTAAATCCTATAACAAGATTGGATTATCCAGATCCGGACGTGATCCGCGTAGAAGACACCTATTATATGGTATCCACAACCATGCACTTTATGCCGGGCTGTGAGATTCTGCAGTCTTTTGATCTGGTGCACTGGGAGCATGTGACTTATGTCTATGAGACGTTGGATCATACGGATGCGCAGCAACTGAAAAGCGGTCAGAATATTTACGGACAGGGCATGTGGGCAGCTTCCCTGCGCTATCATGAAGGCCGATTTTGTATCTGCTTTGTGGCAAATGATACCCGTAAGACTTATTTGTATACTTCGGAAAAAATAGATGGTCCATGGAAAAAGCAGCTGATAGAAGGCTTTTATCATGACGGCTCTTTATTATTTGATGAGGATGGCAGAAACTATATTGTATATGGAAATGATGAAATCTGGATTACAGAATTGAATGAAGATTTGACTGCACCAAAGAAGGACGGATTACATCGTCTTTTAGTCAGTGATCATAAGAACCCGGAGCTAGGCTATGAGGGTTCTCATATTCAAAAAAAAATAAACGGCTATTATTATATTTTTTTCTGATTCATTCCCTGAGAGACCGCTGGATGCGGACGGAAGCATGCTTTTACAGTGATTCTCTGGAAGGAGAATTCACGGGTGGAGATGTACTTTGTGATGATCGTGGATATTGTGGACAGGGCGTGGCACAGGGAGGAATCGTGGATACGCCGGATGGAAAGGTGGTATGCAATGCTGTTTCAGGATTCCGGAGCAGTTGGACGGATTCCTATTCTGGTTCCGGTTACCTGGAAGGATCATTTTCCGGTTTTTGGACAGAGCGGACATGTGCCGGAAGAAATAGAGGTTCACAGTACCAGACCAGGATATATTTATCAGCCATTAGTGGGAAGTGATGATTTCTGTAATGGGCTGCTTCCGCGCTGGCAGTTTAATCATGATCCAGATCCACGGTACTATCATCTGGATGCATTGCAGGGAACCTATACAATTACAACACGGGAAGTTTGTACAGAGCTTACACAGGCAGTAAATACGCTTACGCAAAGGATGAGTTATCCGTCCTGCGCAGCTGAGGTTACTGTTGATGCTTCTGCATTGAAAGAGGGCGATGTCGCAGGTTTGTGTGCGTTGCAGAGCTGTTATGCTGCAGTTGGCATTACAAAACATCATGGAAAATATGAAGTCCTTATGCTGGATAAAAAAGAAGATGGTATATTGGATATGACGGAAAGAACTGTTGTTGAATCACACCAGATGGATTTTCGTCTTGAAGCAGATTTCTGTAACATGAAGGATGAAGCACGCTGCTATTACCGGGTAAATAAGGGAGACTGGCTACCCATCGGAACCGTGCATAAGCTGTACTTCAAACTGGATCATTTTACTGGTTGCCGGTTTGGTCTGGTCTGCTATGCGGCAGAGGAAACAGGAGGAAGTGCCTGCTTCCGGGATTTTAAGTATTATGATGTTGATGAAATCTCATAAAGATAGAACTGCATAAAATAAGTGTCGGAATTTACTCAAATTTTTTCTACTTTGGACATTGGTTTTTACAACGGTATTGTATAGTGAGGCAGAGGAAAAACAAAACATGTTTCAGAGAGGAGAAACGATTATGAGAATTAAGAGTATGATGAAGGGTATGCTTGCTGTTGTAATGGCAATGTCTATGGCAGCATGCTCCGGAGCACCTGCAGCAGACCAGACTTCTTCTGAGTCACCGTCACCGGCACAGACAGAAAGTACAGCAGCAACAGAGCAGGAAACAATCGTAACAGAAGTATCTGCAGAAACGCAGACGCAAGAAGAAACAGCAAAAGCACCGAAATATGTTTTCTGTTTATTGGTGATGGTATGAGCTATCCCCAGTTTCAGGCAGCATCTGACTATCTTGGAGCAATAGCAGATGAAGATTATGTCAAGGCACTTCCGAGCAATAGTTATGAAGACCGTGGAGGAGCAGTACTGGACGGACCGGAAGCAGGATACAAGGTTACCTATACACAGGCTGATGCAGAAGCGGTTACAGCTGAAGATGGAAGGGTTATTCTGATGGATGAGCATCTGGCAGATTCCGACGCTATGGATTATGATATGGATCGTGCAGATGGAGAATGGGCATTATCTGACTATGTACAAAAGGGTATTGAAGCATCGGTGTACAAGGGGTACAAACAAGATAAAATAGAAATGAGGGTCGATAGAGTGGAAGTATCAGATTTTCCACTCTATCTGAACACGGTCGCTGGTGGCCTTGATCGTAGAGATCAAACCATCGGCGGCTTTTCTTTTGTCGTCAAAATCTATGCTGTCCCAGTTGTCGAGATAATAGGATAACTTCTTTATCTGCTGGGGCGATATGGTTTCAACACTCAATTCAGCGATTGCCTTTGAAATGGTCTGGCGTCGGGTGTCCAGTTCTTCAATTTTTTTGTTGGCGTAGGCAAGCAAGGTCGCATTGGCTCCGGTCAGCGTATCCAGCAGCTTTTCAATTTCTGCCTCCACCTGTGCCAGCTCCACTTGATAGGTGGTCAGCTTCGGATTGACTTTTTCCTCCCTGCCGTGGAGTATCTGAAAGTCTTTGAACTTCTCCTGCATGGCCGAGAAAATGAATTGCTCAAATTCTTCTTTGCGGATTTTCCCGCAGCCCGGACAGCCTTTATTTTCCGTCCGTTTGGTACAGCGGAAATATCCGGTGCTGTTTGGTACATGGGTGGCTTTCAGAGCATACCCACAATGCCCGCATTTGATTTTTCCGACCAGCCAAGTATTTTTCGGTTTCCGTCCCTGCTGGAAGGTGGTATTTGCCATAAGTTTTTTCCGGCATTTCAGCCATGTGTCAGAGGAAATGAGTGCTTCGTGGGGAGCGATAACAAGTATCTGGTCTTTTAAGCACCTGTCCTTGTCCTCCTTCACATCCCGCCCCTGATAGAGATAGCAGCCGTTTGTTCCGGCAAAGTCGGAAGCGTCATTGACAATCGCTGCGCCCTGGCTCTTGAAAAATTCGTACAGCTCCAAATCGGCCTGTGCGTAAACGGGGTTTCTTAAAAGCTGGGAAAGAAATGTACGGAACATGGATTTGCCATAAATTTTTATGTCATGTTCCTCGAAGTATCGGGTAATATCTCCGAAGGAGGTTTCCGGTTCAGCGTACATTTCAAACATCAGCCGTACATGGTCGGCGGCTACGGGGTCGGCAACCATTTTCTTTGTTCGGATACCCTCTACCACAGTAGGCTCTAACTGATAACCGTATGGTGCCTGTCCGCTCATGTGAAAGCCTTTCAGGCACCGTGAATAGTAGGCGTCTGTGACACGCTTCTGAATTGTCTCACGTTCAAGCTGGGCGAATACAATGCAGATATTCAGCATGGCCCGGCCCATCGGGGTCGAAGTATCAAACTTTTCTGTGGATGATACAAACTCCACATCATACTCTTGAAACAGCTCCATCATCGTTGTAAAGTCCAGAATAGAGCGGCTTATACGGTCCAGTTTATACACGATGACCCGCCTGACCTTTCCCTTGCGGATCTCGCCCAACAGCTTTTGAAACTCCGGCCTGTCCGTATTTTTACCGGAATAGCCTTTGTCCTTGAATACCCGGCAGCTCCCACCTTTCAATTCATACTTGCAAAAAAAAGTCGATCTGACTTTCAATGCTGATACTGTCCTTGCGGTCTACTGACTGTCTTGCGTAAATACAATCCTCTCTGATAAATTCCATATTCGTGGATGATGAACGGATGGCTGTGATGAACCCACTGGATGCTGGCCGGTTTGCAGCCGGAGCATTCCTATTACGCCCAAGCTCTGAGATAACCAAAAAAGAAATTGTGTCCTGCACTCTCAGGGTATCTGGAACGGCGATGAGATCATGGTGAATCCCATCGAAATTGAAGGGTTCCGTACACCAGGGCATACCATTCATGATGTGACCTTGAGGGATTGCACTTTACCGCAGGATGCGAGCATCCGTCTGGCCTTGTATGATGAGCTGACCTTGCAGAATATCCACAGCGCAGCTGAATAAGCAGAAATCCCGGTATGGTACGAACTTGAACAGCACCCCATTTGTTAGACAGTATGATATACTATCTAACAAGTGGGGTGTTTTGCTATGCCAAAAGGAGTACCAAACAAACGATATACGCCGGAGTTCAAGAAAATGGTTGTAGAAACCATGAAAAAAGAACATCTGAGTATCTATGCAGCGATGCAGGAATTCGGAATTAACGACCATAAAATTATAGAGCGCTGGGAACGCATTTATTTGGAAGAAGGGCCGGAAGGCTTGTCGGTTGAGCGACGGGGCCGCAGCAGCACTGGTCGGTCAAAGAAGCTGCCAAAAGAGGTAGAAGAAGATCTGTTGGCAGAAGTCCAGCGGTTGCGTGCGGAGAATGACTACCTAAAAAATTTGCAAGCCTTGGTTTTGGAAAACGAGCGACGCCAGCCCAAAAAACGCTGGTAGTTCAGAAGCTAAGGCAAAAAAAACACGCACTCAGTATTCTGCTCTCAATCGCTCAACTACCCCGTGCCACTTTCTACTATCATTTGAAGCAGATGCAGAAAGAAGACAAATATGCATCTGTTAAGGAAGAAATCACAACGATTTACCACGAAAACAGGGGCCGGTATCGGCTATCGCCGGATCACGGCAGAACTTCGCAAGCGCAATTTCCTCCTGAACCACAAGACTGTCCAGCGGCTTATGAAAGAGTTGGTCTTAGTTTGCCGTGTCAGGATGAAGAAGTACCGCTCTTATAAGGGAGAAGTGGGCAAAATTGCGCCAAATCTGTTAAACCGGGACTTCCGCGCCGAAAAGCCGAACCAGAAGTGGGTCACCGATGTGACAGAGTTCAGCTTGTTTGGCGAGAAGCTCTATCTCTCGCCCATCCTTGATCTGTGCAGCAGCGATCTGGTCAGCTATACCATCTCTGACCATCCTGTTCTGAGTATGGTTACGACTATGCTGGATAAGGCTTTTGAGAAGATACCGGATGGAACCGGGTTGATCCTTCATTCTGACCAGGGCTGGCAATACCAGCACAGGCGGTATCAGCGGATGCTCCGGGAGAAGGGCATCCGACAGAGCATGAGCCGGAAAGGAAACTGTCTGGACAACGCCGTGATAGAGAATTTCTTCGGACTGCTCAAAAGTGAGCTGCTGTATTTGCAGGAGTTCCGCTCCATGGAACACTTCAAGCAGGAACTCGTTGAATATCTGGATTACTACAACAACCGCCGCATCAAGGCAAAGTTAAAGGGCTTGCCGCCTGCAATTCACAGACAGCAAGCCCTTTCAGCTGCTTGAACAATTTTTACTTCAAAATATTGTCTAGCTTTTTGGGGTCACTTCAACTGTGTACCATACCGGGATTTCATTATAGGAACAAGTTTTTACAGCGCACCGTCAGAACGGACATTGTCATAGTTCAGCACACCCGCGAAGAACGCAAGCGCCAATCCCTGGCCCCAGCCCTGAATCCAGTCGCGGCTGATGCTGCGGTAACCGTCGGCATCTTTCATAACCGCGGTGCCACCGGAAACATTCAGCACGCGGCCATCCGGGCTGACGTTTGCCAGCATACCGGGGATAGATTTATTGATGTACTTGATGTGCAGCGGGTTGCCCTTGGCGATCATGGCGGCAGCGATGCCGGCGCTGGCGCTGACTTCCTCATAAGAAGTTTCATCGTCCACAATGGTGCGCCACAGGCCGTTTTCGGTCTGGTAAAGCTTAAGTGCGGCAAGCTGATCGTTCAGGCTGCCGAAAACATCCAAAAACTTGGGGTACAGGTAGCACTGCGGCAGGCAAATGCCCACCTGAGACATGGTATACGCGGCCCAGGCATTGGCGCGGCCCCACTTGATGCCGGACATGTGGTCCCCGGTAATATTGTTATAGCCGTGGTAGTACAGCCCGCTTTCAGGGTCCTGCAAATATTTGATATGCCAGTAATACTGGTTCAGCGCGTCATCAATCAGCTGTTCATCTTTCAGCAGCACACCCATACCCGGCAGTGTGCAGAATGTGCGCTAGTTGGACGGGGGGATGTTTGCCGTAGTCATGGGCACGGCAGCCGATACGGATCATTGTGCAAACCTCCTATTCGTGGGTACCTGCACAGCGGGGGAGATAAACAAAATTTGGAGCATCCGGCCCCTGCTGTTCTTTGGCAAAATGCTCAAAGTGACTTTCTGGGTCAACAGCAAGCCATTCTTGCAGCTCGGCGCTTGGTACACCGGGTTGGTGGCGGATATTTACATGGGTACGCGGTTCTTCCAGATAAGAAAACAGCAGGTTTTCCTGTACACTGATCAGATGCCAGCGATCCCCCCTCCAGCAAGCCCTCGCTCACCAGCTTTAGATGGTACTCCATGTAGCTGCACCATTTATCCGGTTTCAAAACGGCAATGCGCCCATGCTGTGCACCGGAATGGCGCTCACGCAGCCAATCGCCGGCAGTGGTGGGGATATCGTGGTAAAAATACGGCTGCATTGCTACCCAGCGGCGGGGCAGGGCTTCGCCCACGGCAGCGGGCCATGGGCAAAGCAGCGCATCCAGCAGGGGCGACAACCCATCCGGCGCAAGCGCTGTGCCGACAGATTCAAGGTACAGGAACAAGTGCGCCTGATACCGAAACAGCGAAGCTGTCAGCAGCTGGTGCTTGGCGCAGCCCCTCAACGGTTTGGGAAAATTCCTGCATGGCAGCAGCAAGAGATACCGCATCGATTCCACTGTGCAGCACAGCATGGAATGATGCGCGAACCACGGGACAAAGCTGCCATGTAAGGCTTTCTGACGGCATTTGCCTACCCCCAATACGACTTATTTATTTTATTGTAAGCCGCCCAGCCGGAAAAATGCAACTTGTATAATGCACGGATTCTTTGTGATAATTGAAGTTTACAGACAATAAAAACTGTGTTATGATGGGCACAAGTTAGGCAGAGTTCCTGCCGGAAGGAGCAGAACAATGGAATACAACATTCTTTCCTGCGGTGCGGTGGCGGACGGAAGGACAAACTGCGCAACTGCTATCCAAAACGCTGTGGATACGGCCTCGGCGGCAGGCGGCGGGCGTGTCATCATCCCGGCCGGGCAGTATCTGAGTGGGTCGGTATTGCTGAAAGATAATGTGGAACTTTACCTGGAAAGCGGCGCGGTCCTTATCAGCAGCCTGGACCCTGTAGATATCAAACCGTTCCCCCAGGGGGAAACGGCGTGAACCCCTGACGATACTGCCGATGGTTGGCAGAGCGGCTTCTTTTTGGGTGCATCCCATGCCAAAAATGTGACCATCAGCGGTATGGGTACGATTTACGGCCAGGGCGACCAGGTGTTTTTGGACAAAAACGAAGATAACGGTTTCCATGAATGCCCCAAAACCTGCGAAGCGTTCCGCCCGCGCATGATGCTGTTTGAAGATGTGGAAAACTTTACCGTGCGCGATGTAACGCTGAAAGATGCCGCTTTTTGGACACTGCATATGGCAGGCTGCCAGAATGTGCGCATTGACGGAATAAAAATCCTGAACGATGACCGCGGAGCCAATAACGACGGCATTGACCCGGACTGCTGCCGCAATGTGGTAATTGCCAACTGCATTGTTTCAACGGGTGATGATGCCATTGTGGTAAAATCCACCGGCCCCATGTCGCGCCGGTATGGTGTGTGTGAGAATATCACCATCACGAACTGCGTGCTGCATTCCCGCGATTCCGCCTTGAAAATTGGCACCGAGACCCACGGAACGATCCGCAACGTAACTTTAAGTGACTGCATTATTGACCGTTGTTCCCGTGCGGTGGGTATCTGGGTACGCGATGGAGGAACGGTGGAGGATATCCATATTCACCACCTGACCGGATCCACCCTGCGCTATGCAGACCGCTATGCCGAGCCGGGTGCACCGGGCTGGTGGGGAAAAGGGCGAACCGATTTTCATCAGTGCGACCCCCAGGAAAAACAGCCGGACAAAGACAGGAACCATCCGGAACGTTACATTCGATAACCTGTCCATTACCTGCGAAAGCTGTGCGTTCCTGGCCGGTGAGCCGGAAAGCTGCCTGCGGGATATCCGCATCCGGGACCTGCACATGACTTTTAAGCGACAGGGAACCCCAGCCGGGAGGCTTGTTTGATGAACAGCCATCGGTGCGGCATGTGTACTCCCATGCGATCCCCGCATTGTATGCCCGTAGTGTGAAACAGCTGACCGTGCAGGACAGCACCGTGCGCTATGCGGATAAAAAGCGAAGCGTGGGCGAGCGAAGTTACAACACTGGAGAACTGTACGGAAAGTGCAGTTGACCTATAAAAAAATTCAATAATCCTTGTAAGGAGGCAGATATTTATGTACCAGGCTGCACAAAACCGTTACAACACCCTGCCAACCCGCCGCTGCGGAAACAGCGGCCTGCTGCTGCCCGCTGTTTCGCTGGGGCTGTGGCATAATTTTGGCGATACCTCCCCGTATGAGAACATGCGTGCGCTCTGCCGTACGGCGTTTGATAACGGCATTACTCACTTTGACCTTGCCAATAACTATGGCCCAGAACCGGGTGCTGCCGAGCGCAATTTTGGCCGGATCTTACACGATGACCTTGGCGTTTACCGCGATGAGCTGATTATTTCCACCAAAGCAGGCTATGAAATGTGGGACGGCCCTTACGGCAACTGGGGCAGCCGCAAATACCTGCTGGCCAGCCTGGATCAGAGCCTGCGCCGCATGGGGCTGGACTATGTGGATATTTTTTACCACCACCGCATGGATCCTAACACCCCGTTGGAAGAAACAATGGGCGCGCTGGCCCAGGCGGTGCGCAGCGGCAAGGCGCTGTATGTCGGCCTATCCAACTATGACGGCCCCACGCTGGAAAAAGCCACTGCGATTTTGGACGAACTGCATGTGCCGTTTATCATCAATCAGAACCGCTACTCGATTTTTGACCGCACGATTGAAAATAACGGCCTGAAAGCGATGGCTGCTCGGTTGCATAAAGGGAATTATCACCTTCAGTCCGCTGGCACAAGGACTGTTGACCAACCGATATCTGCAGGGGATTCCGGCTGACAGCCGGGTACGCACAGACGGGCGATTTTTTGAAAGAAAAGGATATTACGCCGGAAAAAATCGCTCAGATCAATGCCCTGAACGATATTGCCCAGGCCCGCGGACAGACGCTGGCTGAAATGGCCCTGGCCTGGCTGCTGAGCCATGATGAGATTACGACCGTGCTGATCGGTGCATCGAAAACCAGCCAGATCCTGGATAACATCAAAGCAGTGCAGAACACGAGCTTTACGGCAGAGGAACTGGAAGCGATCGACAGAATCAGCAAATAAGCCGCAATCGATAATTTGAAAGGGAAGCCGTTTGCAGAGAACGGCTTCCCCTTTTTGTTTCGGGAGTTATGGGGTTGGCGGGCGCAGCCAGCCGCTGTATTTCAAGATAGAAGTACCAATGCCGGTGCCTGTGGCCCGCCGCCAGTCCGATGGGGCGGTGCCCATCACCTCATAAAAATGGCGGTTGAAGCTGGACATGGAGCCAAAGCCGACTTTTTCACTGATGGTCAGGATCGAATCATCGGTCATGCGCAAAAGGCTGCAAGCTTTTTGCAATGCGCGTCCGGTTCAGGTAGTCCAGCGGCCCCATGCCGACAAGCTCCCGGAACACCCTGCGAAAATGGGATTCGCTCATGCTGCACGCATCGGCAAGGTCGCGGATGCTGAAATTCTCCATATAGAATTCATCAATATAGGTCAATGCAGGTGCAATGACCATGCGGTTTGCTGAGGCAGAATCATTTTGCTCGGTGGAAAGCCGCATGAATTCGGTAATCAGGGCAACAAACAGCCCGCGCACGCTGATCTCATAGTTCAGGGAACGTGTTTGCATTTCCTGCAGGATCATCTTGACATAATTTGCCAGTGCGGGGTGGTCGGCAGAGGAAAAAATGCCGCTCCAGCCATGCAGTACCTGGGCCAGCAGGCGGCTGTTCGGCAAGGCTGCTGGGTCAAAAAAGGGGCGCAGCAGCTCCTCTGCATCGGTAAAAATATAGCTCCATTTACACGGGGCAGAATATGGGAAAATACGATATAGACCGCGTGTGCCAGGGCCTGCGTGATTCGCTGAAAGCGCTTTGCGTGATCTGCCTGGTGTTGGCCGTCGCGGTGTTTGCATCGCGCCGGCTGCTGCTGTCGATTTTCCTTGACCCAGCCACCGATGCTGCCAGCATTGCACAAGGGGCGGATTTTCTCAGTGTAATGGGGTTTGCCTATATTATTGCCGCGGTAATGAACAGTTATCTGAACGTGCTGCGCGGTGCAGGGGATGTAAATGTCAGCCTGGTTGCAGGCCTGTTTGAGATGGGGGCCCGGCTGGCGTTTGCCTCTTTGCTGGCGCCGCACCTGGGTGTGTGGGGCATCTGGCTTGCCACCCCGTTAAGCTGGGCTTCCGGCTGTATCATCCCGGTGGTGCGGTATTACAGCAAAGAATGGATGAAGCGAACGCTGATCTGAACCGGTGAGAAATAAAAGAAAGCACGGCTCTGCGATAGGAAAATCATCATGAGACCGTGCTTTGTCTTGTGTTTATGAATTTTGGGCAAAAGGCTTCAGTGCGCTTTTGCGGTATTGCTGCGGGCTTTGGCCTGTCATGGAAGAAAAGTGGGTGGAAAAATTGCTTTCATCCTCAAAGCCAACCTGGCGGGCAACCTCGCCGACAGGGAAATCTGTCAGAACCAGCAGTTCTTTTGCGCGGGTAATACGGGTGGATAACAAAAAATTGTACGGTGTTGTGCCCATATATTGCCGGAAAAGCCGCAAAAACCAGCTTTTGCTGACAGGGATCTGCGCCAGCAGCATATCCAGATTGATGGGCTCCGCATAATGTGCACGGATATAATCTGCAATCTGCTTGATCATGGTCCGGTTGGAACGGCTTTCGTCCCCGGAAAGCTGCTGGTGGGCAAGCAGTGCCAGCATTTTGTGCAGTGTCAACCCAATTTCGATCTGGGCGGTGGTGGTTTCCTTTTTCCACTCGGCAAACAGTGTTTCAAACAAAGGCTGCATCTCCATGCGGCTGACATGCGCAGCGGTAAGCCGCCCCTGCGACTGTACGGAATCGGCTAACGTTTTAACCCCAACACCGTCAAGGTGTACCCAGTAGTGCTCCCATACATCATAGCCGGGGGCCGTGCAGTAACTTTGCGGTGTGCGGCAGTTCATCAGCAGTGCGGCACCTTGCGGCAGCTCAATGTGCTGTTCGTTCTGCTCAATCAAGCCAGCCCCGGCCAGGGTATAAAAAAGGATGTAACTTTCCTTGTCTGTACGGGCTGTGGCAAAGTGGGAACGCCCATAAAACAGTCCGGCTTCCGTTGCATAAAACGGCTGTGCCAACACGGCGTTATTTGGCGTTGCACGCAGCCACACACTGCGCTCTTCCACGTCCATATTATAGGTCAACATAAGGGATCACCTCAGTAGAATTATCACAAAATAAACAGTGCTTTGTGGTATGAAATAGATCAGAAAAAAGCAATATAATGTAAATGAAAAGAATAGTAACACTACAGTAATTTTACCAAAAATAAGGTGCGGATGCAACCTTGTTTTTTGACTTTGGTTTTAACGTGATACAAAATAAAAATGTTTGTACGGAAAGGAAATCAACATGGAACATATGGCATGGAAAGGCCGCATCAAACCCGGTTGCAAGGCAGAATATCAGCGCCGCCACGCAGAGATCTGGCCGGAGATGATCAAGGTTTTGAAAGAGGCAGGCATCTGCAATTACAGCATTTTTTATTGCAAAGATGAACTTTTGGCTACTATGAATGCGAAAAAGGCGTTGCCTATGCTGAAAAAGTGCAGGCAGAAAGCCCCATTGTGGACCGCTGGAATGAGTATATGAAAGATATTCTGGAGCTGGAAATGGACCCCGTGACCGGTGCCCAGCCCAAGCTGGAGCAGGTGTTCCGGCTGGATTAACAAACAAAGCAGAGAAGCGAGCCTTGCCAGAGAAAAAATGGTAAAGCTCGTTTTTTATTTGCTTTATGCGTGAAAACCATATGGAGTACGAAGCCAACATTTTTGTTTCACAAGCTTCGCTCCCAGGCGATACCATTTTAGAGTATATTGAGAATGGCTATGACATTCAACAAATAGCACGGGCAATGAGTTCTGACATCAATTTAGTCGCTTTGAAAGTTGATACTCTTATAGCACAAGGTTATCAACTACGAAAACAAGAACACCGGAGCGATTTCCTTAAATACAATCATAAAATATAAGACCGTCAAGTCTCATTTGAGATCTGACGGTCTTTACTATTATGCTGTTGTTGCGATATAGAGATCTTGTATCATCGAAATAAGCTCAGACAGGTTCTTCTTTCCGTACTTAAATTCAGCAGCACAGTTCGGACATGGACAAAGAGAATTCCAACATTCTGAAATGCTATGTTTGTATCTATCCGGAATAGAATTGGTTGGGAGAATATTACAAGCTTTCAAAATATGGCTTTCCATTAAAAATGGAATTAGCCGAAGCGAAAGTGGCAAAAAAACAAGAGCTGCTCACGAAAAGGCTGTTGGCGGAATTGAAAAAAAACTCTACGACATTCGCAAGGAACAACAGCAGGAGCAGCTTTTTAAAGGCAATGATGTCCGACAAACGGTCTTTTGAGGAAATTTTGAAATTCATTTCTGACGATACCGCTTTCAAATGCGGAAGTATTTTTGCTTTTTGAAAGTGATGACGATGAATCATGCTCACTCGTCTGTGCGGACGCAGCGCAGCGCATATCGTGCCTGACCGGTCGTGGTACAGGTAAACAATGTCAGATCCCAATTGCTCTCGGGCGTTTTGACCGCCATCTCCTCGATTTGGGTTGGCTGCAGAACCTCTGTATCCGAGACCGCATAATGCCATGTGTTGTCATTCATGTCAACAAAAAGCACTTCTGTCCCCACCGTAAGATGCGTCAGAGGGCTGAAGTGACGCGCATAGTTATGTCCCGCGATTACCAAGTCATCTGTATATAGCGCGCCGGAATACCGCCCCGGCGCGATCTTTAGCCCCGGATAGCTCCACTGCTGCATCACGGGCAGTGCCAGCCCGATGGACGGAATAGAGAGATACCCAATATAGTCGTAGCCGTCAATGGTGCCAACAGGCATCTCCGTGTCCGCTGTGGGTTCTGCTGCATCACCGGGATAGATGGTGCGTGGCTCTGCGATCGATTCCTCCAGCTGGGTCAGCACACTGTCGGCTGCTTTTTCTGCGCGGGTACTGTCCCACTGGTTGTAGCCCATAAGCAGCACAGCTGCCAGCAATGCCAGAACCCCAAGCGCAATCAGGGCGTTCCCCAGCTTATTTCTCATTCTGACCACTTCGCTTTTTGAGTACGACACCTGCCGCCACCAGTACAGCGCCAGTCACCGCCAGCACGGGGACTGGCCAATTCAACTGTCCGGTCTGCGGCAGTGCAGGCTCCAGCTTGCGGCTGCGTCGCCGCCGTTCTTCTGGTAGTTGTCATCGGCGGTATGCCCGCTGGTGGTTACGGTCTGTTTGCATGCCGGGCTGACAGACCAGCTGCCGCCGTCAATGCTGCCGGATTTGGTGATGGGCTCGATCTCGCTGGTCGCGCCGTCCACCTTTTCCTGCGTTTTCAGCTGGATCTTATCCGTGCGGATTCCATAGGAAAAATCAAAACTTCCGCTGGCGGTCTGGGCCGGTGCCTCCCAGCTGGCGTAGTATTCCTGCACAACAGGTTCCGGCTCAGGTTCCTCCTCACCGATCTCAGGTCCGATCAGGGCAACGGTCTGCCACCCTGCGCGACCGGGATTGTAGATGTAGGTGTAGTACCCACGGGCGGAGGCGTAGGTTTCCACACCGTTCGCCAGCTCATCGGCAGAGGCAAGATAAATTTCCGCCGCGGTGCTTTCGGGAAAGTTTTCGATAATATACATCTGTACATCGTCATAAATTGATGCACAGAAATCCAAAAGAGAGATTTCTTCACCCTCATCAGCGGAAAAAACTGTGGGCAGATCGTCCGCATCGCCCAAAGAAAGCTGGTTCAATCCGCCCCAGATGCGAATCTGGTTACCGTAGTGGTCACCGGGGACGCACTGGTCAGCGCTGACGGTGGAAGTGTTCACATAGGTGTACGGTGGGCAGCCGGCAGGCTGACCGTTGGCACCGTGGGTGCAGCAATAGGCTTCCTCACCGTTGAACCAGATCAGCCATGTGCCGTTGACTTTGGCAACCTTGGTGATCTTGCCGCTGGTCACCGCAGGGGTGGGGCGCTCGGCAAAGGTGGCAATTTCGCTGTCGGGGAAAGGATATTCGGCAGTCGCATTGCGGTCGATGGCTACCTGTAGGGTTTTGGTCAGTGTGCTGCCATCGGGCGCAGTATAAACCAACTGTGCGGTAAAATCCGCATCCGCCTGTACATAAACGCCCGGCACCGTAGCGGAGGTTTCGCTGTATGCCCTCCACCTTGGTCAGATAATCAATGGCGTTGTTACCGCCTACATGACGCGAAAACCAGTGGAAGAATCCATTGGCAGGCGTGATGATCAGGCTTATCGTGCGTCCGGGTGCAGTACTCGCGATCCGTTTTGCGCACAAGTTCGCCGGGGTGATAGGTTTCCAAATACTGCATCACGGTAATTCGGCGGGCAGCTTCGATGTTCTTTTGGGCAACACCGCACAATTCCCGCCTTACGGCTTAAGCACCGCTCCGACGGCTGCGGCACGGCATCTGCGTTGCCAAAATGCTCGATAAGACATCCAGTATTATCTGCGCTTTTGGCCTAGCAGCTGCCGCACCTCGCTCGCCGTATCGGCACTTAGAATTATGCGGTATTGCCTTTGGTATTTTCCCATGGGGGTGACCTCCGTTTCTGTATGAAAGAAGCACCTTGCCTACAAAATAGGTAAGGTGCCAAGGATACGATGATTTGTTTTTAGCAGGCTATTTGTCACTTCAGCTGGCTGAAAGGGGGTGTGGGGAAAACACAGACGGCACCCCATTTCCCGAAAAAGATATACTTCCCCCCTTGGTGTATAGAAAAGGATTGACGCGCTGCGACAAAAACGCAGATTGCAAAGCCCCGCCGGATAGAGTATAATCGTTCTATAAGGTAAGGCAGGTGAGCAGAATGCGATTTTTCCTGATGCAGCGCAATCATCAAGTGGCTGTTATTGAAATAGCTGAAAAGACCGGCGACATTATTGATGTGGCGGAGGTTCTTTCGGCGCAGAGGATTCCCCTTGGCGCAAAGCATAACGATGGCAGCTTTGATGTTCTGTCCCTGCGCAAATGGTGGGCAGGGCGCGGTATCCCGGCAAGCCGTTCCGGGCTGGAGCGCGCCTTGGAAACGCTGCATATCCCTTACGCCGAACTTCTGCTTGTCAAATGCAGCGGGCTGAGCCTTTCAGACCAGTATTGGGTCACGCCCTGCGACGCCCCACAGAATTGGCGAGATGTAAATTTCTACGAGAACGACTTTTCTGACGATGTGGGACGCGCTTTGTTTGGCGAGGGGGTTCTCTCGGCACAGCCGGATTTGTGTTCCCCCCTATGCAATACCTCAGACGGCTTTTTACAAAAGCGCTGGCGCATTGCGGACGGAAAACGAATCCTCTTAAAAAGCAGGATCGGGCATTTACAAGCAGGAGCCTTACAACGAAATCGTTGCCACGGCTCTGTATGATGCGCTTGGTATGCCGCACGTTCCCTACTGGCTTGTAGAGCAGGGCGGGCAGGTCATGTCCGCCTGTGCGTGTTTTACCAATGACCACACCGAGCTTGTCACCGCCGCCCAATTTATGCGGCTGCTGCCGCAAGCGCAGGGCGTTTCCAACTGGGAACACTTCGACACCTGCTGCCGGACTGTCGGAATTCCTGATGCAAAGAAAGCGGTCTGCAATATGCTGGCTGCCGATTTCATCTTAGCCAACACGGATCGCCATCTTGGCAATTTCGGTTTCCTGCGTGATTCCGAAACGCTGGAATGGAAAGGAACAGCGCCCATCTATGACAGCGGCACAAGCCTTTGGCAAATGACCCTCACCCGCGCGATCAGTGCGGAAGCCATGGTTCCCGCAAAACCGTTTGAAACCTCGCAGCAATCCCAGCTAAAGCTGATTGCGCCTTATGCGGACCTGCCGCTGGAGCGCCTTGATGGATTTTCCAATAAAGTAGAAGAAATCTTCCGAACAGCCGCCCAGTTTGATGATGGAAGAGCCGCGAAAAATTGCCGCCGCTGTTAGTGGCCGAATTCAAATGCTTCGATTTAATAGGGCATAATCCGAAACAGCTCCAAAGCATACGGTTTGTGAAATGACTACAAATTGTAGGCAGTTGAAAATAACAGAAGCTATATGTCGCTGCCTAATGCCGAAGACAGTCATGCGCCAACTGGTGACAAATTGTCAGCAGTTGAAATAGGCTATAAAAACAGCGTCCTCCGTTTTACATTCGGGGACGCTGCTTTTCTCTATGGCACTCATTTGGCGGTGGGCTTTTTTGTCGATTTGCCCTGTCGGCTGAATTCTTTCGCAAGGTCAACCAGCTTTTTAGAAGGTCGATAGCTGTCCAAAATATGAGGACTAAGCAGAAAATTCAGCAGACAAGATTTGGGAATCATATACCCACCACTGATTTCAAAGTATCGGATGTAACCGTTATGGCACCAATTCGTCAGGGTGTTGTGGTGATAGCCGGTAAACCGGCTTGCTTCGGCGACACTCAGCACATCGCTGTAGGGGCTGCATTTTCAGGGTAAGAAAGTCCTGAAACTTCTTTCTGCTTTTTGGCGGTATCCAGATTTGCCCATTCTCGTAAGGTCAGCGTTTTGGGCTTGCCGCCTTTGTTCCAGCTCGCCGAGTAATACCCGGTCGGTGCCGAGAATTTTTCCGGTTGGTATTGCCTTAAATCTTCCCCTTCATCACTCTCTCCACCATGGCGCGCTGTGCGTGCTCGGCTTCCAGGTTGGAGGGATGCTTGGGGAAGGCGCGCATGACTTTCTGATAAAGCTTCAAGCCCTGGTCGGTGGTGCACATGCTGGCAACATACACCATATAATCCGGTACCTGGCCAAACACGCAGCGCTCGGTGTTTGGCACATCCCAGCGCTTTGACTGCTTTTCAATAAAGGCGGCGCGCATCTCGTCAGGGGTGGTGTACTGGGCCATTTCCTGTTCCCACTGGGGCCAGATCGGGTCCACCGAAAGGTCAATAATGGCCGGGCCGCCGTGGTCACCCTTGACCAGAGCAAAGGACTGGTACATGGGGGCAGAATCCGACATAAACACCCAGCCCACATACTGCACAGCCGGAATACCGTACACGTTCAGGGTGCGTACTACCTGTTCGGCATTCTGGTAGGTGTTGTTCATGCGGCCGTCAATGCAGTTCACAATCTCCCGCACATGGGCATCGCTGATGCTATCGGTAGTTTCGGTGGTAAACAGTTGTGCTTCGCGGTTGAGCGGGTACATGTTGGACGGTACCTTAATATCCTTGCCGTCGGTGCGGTCTACCATGCGGAATGTGTGATTTTCAAATGTATAAGAAGCCATGTTTCTTCCCCATTTCCTTATCTTTCGTTTATCCAACAGTATACCAAAAACGGCCTGCTGATTCAATGCCGGGCAAACAGAATCCCCGCCGCCAGAGCACAGTAGCTTTGGCGGCGGGGATTCCTGTATCAAAACCCACCCCTCAAAAAAGAAGAAGGAAACGGCAGATGAGGTACCCGCAGGGCGGGCAAGGAAGAAATGTGCGCGAGGTGTTGCCAACCTAAAGCCCATATAAATTGGAATGGACATCGGGCTGATATTTTGTTTGACGATAGGACGATACGTCTGCGTGCGCCCCTACGGGAGGATACTCCCAAAATGACGTGCCGTGAAATGTTTTATAAAGGCAATACCGCATAATTCTAAGTGCCGATACGGCGAGCGAGGTGCGGCATCTGCCGGAGCGGTGCTTAAGCCGCAAGGCGGGAATTGTGCGGTGTTGCCTTAGAAATTAGGAATGAGTAATTAGGAATTTGAGATAGGGCAGGGCATGCTGCGGGGGTTGCGGCGTGCCCTGTTTTGGGAAATGAAGAAAAAATCATGTTGGGGGAGTGCGGTGCGTGGTGCCGCGCAGGAATATTGGGGTTGCTGTATGTTGAAAGTGTGCGAAATTTCTGTAGGGCGGGGTCACTGACCCCGCCGGAACCTCTGGCCATATTGTACAGGTAAAATTTGCGGTATCCCCACAACTCATGTGTAGGGGCGCGATGCCCTCATCGCGCCGGGGGAGAAACGTTGAAATACACGGCGGACGCTGCAAACAAATGGAATTCGAACATAAAAAGGCAGCGCCCGGTGCAAATCTCGCACCGGACACTGCCTTACATTCAATTTCTAATTACTCATTGCTAATTATCAATGCTTTTCCGCTCTTTTTTTCCATTCCACGCAAAAAATCTTTATAAATCCCGGGGTCGGAATCTGGAATAACGGTGGCATTGCAGGTTTTCTGATAGAATTCCACCGGTCCAACGCTGCCAATGATGGCATAGCCGTACCCGTATTCCCGCATGGCGGTCAGACAGCGCAGCAGCAGGGCAGTGCCCACACCGTGGCCCTGCTCACTGTCCAGCACACGGGTGGGACCGAAAAAGTCCGGCGCGGTGGCATCGTAACAGGCGTAACCCACGATCTCGCTGCCGCGGGTGGCGATCCAGCAGCCAATGGGCGTATGGGCAAAACTGACAGCGCATTCACCGGCAGCGCAGTCGCCAGAGTGGGTGCGCACCCAATCCAGCACGCGCTGGCGGTCCGGCGCCATGGCACGGCGGATCTCGACCCCAAACGCGTGGCTCCGCGCCAGGGCCGGGGCTTCATCAGGCAGGTCATACAGTTTAACAAGCATATCAGGCATGGGAAAACCTCCAATTTGGGTGTGTGGATATTAGTAGCAAGAAGTAAGTTAGGAGTTAGGAAGGAGAAGGTAGGAGTTGTCTCGGTTTGGGTTGGAGAGGAAAGAATAGATCAATGGGACAGGTAACGATATCCTTATCGAATGACGAATTCCTCATTGCTCATTTCTAATTATACCAACTCCTAACACCTCACTCCTACTTCCTAAGGCAATACCGCATAATTCTAAGTGCCGATACGGCGAGCGAGGTGCGGCAGATGCTAAGCCAAAAGCGCAGATAATACTGGATGCTGCAAAGGTGAGCGCCGCCAGTGGCGGAAACAGCGAACCGAAGCAGGGGCAGCGGTCGCAGAGTGCGAGGGGCTTTTGTCCCCGAAGCACGATGCGGGTACCGCAACCCGACATTATCGAGCATTTTGGCAACGCAGATGCCGTGCCGCAGCTGCCGGAGCGGTGCTTGCCGCAAGGCGGAATTGTGCGGTGTTGCCCCTAACGATTCTCCGCCATAACCGCTGCCCCATCCGCGGCATCGCCAACGGGTTCGGGGAAGGTGAGGGTGGGGAACTGGGCAGTCAGGCGGGTGATAACAGCGGCACGCAGGGTTTCATTTTTTTGCAGCACACTGCCAAGCAGGGGGCCATACTGCCGGTCTGCAAACCAAGGGGCTGCATGGCGGCGGCAGCCATCTGGGTCAGTTCATCAGCGGCATGGGCAATAATGGCCTGCGCCGCGGCATCGCCCTGCTGCAAGGCAGGGTCCAGCAGGGGCCAGGGCGGCAATTTCCTTTTTGGTTGTGGTGGGGGGCATAGGTGAAGCGGATAACCGGCTGCACGCCTGGCGCACCCAGGCGCTGGGCGACCAGCTCCGTCAGAGCTGTGGCGGGGGCACGGCCATCGGCAGCGCGCACCACGGCGCGCAGAATATCCCGTCCGAGTGCATAGGCACTGCCCTCGTCGTCGATCAGATGTCCCCAGCCGCCGCTGCGGGCTTCGCGGCCATCGGCCGTGCGGGCGTAACAGATGGAACCGGTGCCTGCAATCAGCACAGTGCCCACCGGCTGGCCCAAGGCACCGGCCAGCGCCGTGACCTGGTCGCCAACGATTTGCAGCGGGCCAGTGTAGCCGCCTGCGCGGATGATATCCTGAATAAAGTTGTAAGCATCCGGGTTGCTGATACCTGCGCTGCCGATGCAAAGCCCATCGCACCCGGCCAGCCCTTCCGGTTGGGCAGCTAGCCAGGCCAGCGTATCGGTCAGGGTTTTGGCGGCAGCGGTGCGGTCGCTGTTGCAGTTCAGGGGGCCAAACACAGCGCGGCTGTGGGCTGCGGAACCGCGGGTGCGCAGCTCCACGGCGGTTTTGGTTCCGCCGCCGTCAATGCCAACATAGTAGGGCATCATTGGGCCTCCTGTTCCGGCGTGGCAATGGGCAGGCGGCCTGTTGCGGCATGGCGGCCCAGCAGAACATCCGCCACGGCGGCAGTACTGCGGGCGGTGTATTCATACGCGGCAAGGGTGTAGACACTTTCCGGCAGGGGGAAGAGGTCATACGGGTTGCGCAGTGCCACTACAGTGACCGGTTTTCCGCTGTTCTGGGTCAGTGCTTTGACCATTTCCAGCTGCTGTGGATGCAGATGGCCGTTATAGGTGCCGATCACGATACTGGTGTAGCTTTCGGCGCGGCGCACCCACTCGTAAATTTCATCCTCGCTGGGATCAATGGGTGTGGTAAAGCCGTCCCCACCCAGCGCTTTGGCCATCATAACGGGGAAGCTTTGCTGCACATCGTCCACCACATTGCCCACAAGGCCGGTGCGGTAGACCTGGCAGCCCAGGCACAGTGGGTGTCCGCCCACGTTAGGGCGGCCTGCTTTGGGTACATGCACTTCGGTAATGGTGGCGCGCAGCAGCTTGTTATTCAGCGCAGCGGCCTGGTCAGCGTCAAACGCGGCGGCGGGCACGGCGGCCAGCTTGGCCTTAGCGGCCAGAATGCGGTCCACACTTTCTTCCATCTCTTTGCGGTCCAGTTTGCCGGACTGCAAAGCTTCGGCGGCAGCCTTGGCGGCTTCGCCGGAAAGCAGGGTGGTGTGGGAAAGCAGCACCAGATCCACCCCGGCGTTCATGGCGGCCAGCACGCCGTTGACCGAACCAAAGAACTTCTGCACAGCCTGCATCTCCATGCAGTCGCTGGTGACAAGGCCGGTAAAGCTCATTTCGCCGCGCAGCAGGTCGGTGACGATGCGGCGGGACATGGTGGCGGGCACACCGCTGTCATCCAGCGCGGGGAACAGGATGTGCGCCGTCATGATGGCGGGTACGCCGTTGGCAATGGCAGCGCGGAAGGGAGCCAGCTCCATCCGTTCCAGTTCATCGCGGGGCTTGTCTACACAGGGCAGGGGTGAGGTGGCTGTCCAGCGAAGTATCGCCGTGGCCGGGGAAATGTTTGGCCAGGCAGAGCACGCCGCCATCCTGCAGGCCGCGGATCATACCGGCGGCATACTTGGCCACGGTGTTTGGGGGGTATCGCCATAACTGCGCACCCCGATGATGGGGTTGGCAGGGTTGCAGTTGACATCCACGCTGGGGGCCAGGTTAAAGTTGACGCCCAGACTGCGCAGCTCTTCGCCGGTCAGCTTGCCGGCCAGATAGGTGGTTTCGGGGTCACCGGTGGCGGCCAGCGCCATGGAGCCTGGTACATTGATGCAGCTTTCCGGCAGGCGGGTCACAGCGCCGCCCTCTTGATCAATCATGATAAAAGCGTCGTGGCCGGTTTCGCTGCGGATGAGGGTTTGCAGGTCAGCGCACAGGGTCCGCAGCTGGTCCGCGCTGGCAATGTTTTCGCGGAAAAGGATGATGTTGCCGATCTTATATTCTTTGACCACCTGCACCAGCTCCGGTGTGAGGGCGGTTCCGGGAAAGCCAGTGACAAGGCGCTGGCCGATACGTTCAAGGTCTGTCATGTTTAGGCTCCTTCTGATTATGAGTGAAATTTTTAGTTAGGAGGGAGGAGTTAGAAGTTAGGGCAATACCGCATAATTCTAAGTGCCCATTGCTAATTCCTAATTCGTCCAGCTCCAACCTTGTGATGCCGCAAAACTCCTAACTCCTAACTTATCATTCGTACATTCTCGCAAACGCTGCCCTTTCATCAAACGCTTTTGCCTCGTTCTCCCAGCGTTCCATCAGCGCGTCAAAGTCCGGCCAATCGTGGGCAAGTACATCGCTGCCGGTTAGGCGGTTGATGGGCAGCAGGGCTTTTTCGTCTTCGGGCTGGCGCAGGGCAAAATCGTTGGGGTATATCTCGCGGATGGCATACAGCAGGGCGGTGCCGGTGCGGATGGTGTCATACGCTTTTGTGTCGGTCAGGTGGATGTGTACGCCCTCGCAGCGCCTGCCTGCATGTTTGGAAGCACTGGGCGTAAAGTAAGCCGCGGTAAAAATTACGCCCGGCAGCTTTTTAGCGTTCATCGGTCAGCCAATGCCGCACCGTTGATGAACGGTGCGCCGATCAATTCGAATGGGGCCGAGGTTCCGCGCCCTTCCGAAATGTTGGTGGCCTCGGTCAGGCAGGTGCCGGGGTAGAGCAGCGCGGTTTCAAAGTTGGGAATGGCCGGGCTGGGCATCATCCAGTACAGCCCTGTTTCGGGAAAGAGCATCTCCCGTTTCCAGCCCAGCACCGGCAGCACATGCAGCTGGCAGCCAATGTGCTGTTCCTCGTTGGCAAGGCGGGCAAATTCACCGGGGGTCAGACCGTACCGGGTTGTAAGGGGATAGGCCCCCACAAAGCTTTCAAAACCGGGCTGCAGCAAACCGCCCTCCACCTTGCCGCCCAGGGGATTGATGCGGTCCAGCACCACCAGTTCTTTGCCCGCAGCGGCGCAGTCCCGCATCACATACAGCAGGGTGGAAATGTAAGTATAAAACCGCGCGCCGATATCCTGGATATCATAGATCACGGTATCTACCAGGTCCAGCATCTCCGGCGTCATGTGCTGGGAATCCTTTGCGGTACAGGCTGTACACCGGCAGTCTGGTGGCGGGATCGGTGTAGGTTTCCACGGTAGCACCGGCGTCATGGTCGCCGCGTACGCCGTGCTCCGGGCCGAACAGCGCTGTCAGCGGGAACTGCGCGTGGATGGCATCAATGCCGGATGTCAGCATCCGAGTTACGCCGGATGTCGAGGTGATCAGGCCGAGCCGCCGCCCTTTCAGCCAGGGTGCGGCGTCAGCCAGGTGGTCAAGACCATTCAGAACCATGGGGAAACCTCCTGTTGCGGTAAACGCTGTGAAATTTTATATCAGAAAAGCTTACCAAATTGCACGATGCAAAGAATAAACGAGAGAAAAAGATTTTTTGCCCCGCGATATGGCAAAATAATGACTTGATATGTTCATTATATTCGCGTTATAATAAAAAGAAAAGGGGGCTTTAGAAATTTTGTTTCAAAAAGTTGAGAGTATTTTTGTACAAAATTTCTAAGGCAATACCGCACAATTCTAAGTGCCGATACGGTGAGCGAGGCACGGCAGCTGCTAAGCCAAAAGCGCAGATAATACTGGATGCTGCAAAGGTGAGCGCCGCCAGTGGCGGAAACAGCGAACCGAAGCAGGGGCAGCGGTCGCAGAGTGCGAGGCTTTTTGCCCCCGAAGCACGATGCGGGTACCGCAACCCGACATTATCGAGCATTTTGGCAACGCAGATGCCGTGCCGCAGCCGCCGAAGCGGTGCTTAAGCCGTAAGGCGGGAATTGTGCGGTGTTGCCCTAAAGTTTTGCAGTACCCCTCTGAACGAAAGGGTGGAGCATGACAATGTTGTGCAAAGATGCAGAGGCAAAAAAACTGGCAATCGGCCTGATGAGCGGTACTTCGGCTGATGGCATTGACGCTGTGCTGGTGGAAATCAGCGGGTGCAGCACCAACACCCACGTGCGCCAGGTGGCGTTTGTCACGCTGCCGTTCACCGATGCTGTGCGCAGCCGCATTTTACAGGTGGCGGCAGGGAACTTTGGCGGCAGCGAGGAACTTTGCCTAATGAACTTTTTTCTGGGCAAGCTCAGCGCAGGCGGGCGTGGACCCGCGGAATGTTGCCTTTGTGGGTAGCCATGGGCAGACGGTGTTCCATGCCCCGGTGGAGCAGGACTACCTGGGCTACAAAGTGCGCGGCACCCTGCAAATCGGCGAAGCTTCAATGATCGTGGAAGCGCTGGGCTGCCCCGTGGTGAGCGATTTCCGCGTACGGGATATGGCTGCAGGCGGCCTTGGTGCGCCGCTGGTGCCGTATACCGAGTATCTGCTTTACCAGGACCCGCAGCGCAATGTGGCATTGCAGAACATTGGCGGTATTGGCAACATCACGCTTTTGCCCCGCGGTGCGGGCTTGAACGGTGTGCTGGCCTTTGATACCGGGCCGGGCAACATGGTGATTGATGCCCTTGCCGCCCGCATGACGAACGGAAAAGCCCGCTATGATGACGGCGGCAAAATGGCTGCTGCCGCTCAGGTCAACCCCGCCCTGTTAGCCTGGATGATGCAGGACGAATACCTGAAGCGCACCCCGCCCAAAACGACCGGCCGCGAAATGTACGGTGATGCCTATGTGGAACAGCTGCTGAAGAAAGCCAACGAGCTGGATGTGCCGCTGGGGGATGTGCTGGCCACCGCTACCCGCTTTACGGCGGAGTGCATCAGCGCGGGCGTGCGGGATTACTGCCCCGTCAAGCCGGACCGGATGATCGTGGGCGGGGGCGGCAGCATGAACCCCACGCTGCTGGCCCATATTGCCGACTGTCTGCCCGGCTGCGAGGTGATGACCAACGAGCAGCTTGGTTTGGACAGCAACGCGAAGGAGGCCGTGGCCTTTGCCGTGCTGGCGAACGAAGCCATGTACGGCCAGCCCAACAACGCCCCCGGAGCAACCGGTGCTGCACACCCCGTTGTGATGGGTAAAATCAGCCAATAACCGGAAAGGGGGACCATCCATGACCAGCATCGAAATCCGTGTGCGGGACTTGTATGATGATTTGAATGATTCCGAAAAAAAGGCAGCGTCCTTCTTTTTAAGCCATGTGGACAGCGTGTTTGTGCTGCCCATTGCCAAGCTGGCCAAACAAGCCGATACCACTCAAGGTGGCCTGGGTGCGGCTGTGCAAGCACATCGGCTTTGACGGCTTGAAGGATATGAAAAAAGCCCTGTTCAACGAGCTGAACGAGACCAACGCTCCCACTGCCCAGAGGGAGAGCAGCGGATTCTTTACTGATATCCGGGACTATAACACCATCACTGAGATGGCGGACGCGGTGAAAACCAGCAGCATCTGCGCTATTGAGGACACAATGAAGCTGCTGGATCCCGCCATTGTGGAGCGTGCCGCGGGGAAAATCATCCAGGCGGACAGTGTGCGGCTGTTCGGAGTGAATGCATCGTCGCTGGTAGCGCAGGACCTGTATTATAAGTTGATCCGCATTGGCAAGTCCGCCTGTTATGCGCAGGATCTGCACATTCAGCTTACTTATGCTGCAACTATGGGGCCAAAGGATGTTGGCATTTTTGTATCCAACTCCGGTACCACCCGCGAGGTGATGGAGTGCCTGCACCTGGCCGCCGCCCGGGGAGGCACCACCATTGCGCTGACCCGGTTCGACAACAGCCCCTGGCCCAGGCTGCGGACCTGTGTTTGTACACATCATCGCCGGAAATCAGCCACCGCAGCGGTGCAATGAGCAGCCGCATTGCCCAGATGTGCATGGTGGATGTTCTGTTCACCGCTGTTGCCCGCCGCAACTACCGCAAAGTGGAAACCGCCCTGGAAAACAGTTATAAGAGCTGTATGACGCACAGGGTGGAAGCGGAAAACTAAGTTAGGGGCTTTTTCAATTAGGGCAACACCGCACAATTCCCGCCTTGCGGCTTAAGCACCGCTCCGGCAGCTGCGGCACGGCATCTGCGTTGCCAAAATGCTCGATAATGTCGGGTTGCGGTACCCGCATTGTGCTTCGGGGGCAAAAGCCCCTCGCACTCTGCGACCGCTGCCTCTGCTTCGGTTCGCTGTTTCCGCCACTGGCGGCGCTCACCTTTGCAGCATCCAGTATTATCTGCGCTTTTGGCTTGGCATCTGCCGCACCTCGCTCGCCGTATCGGCACTTAGAATTATGCGGTATTGCCTTAGGAATTAGCAATGAGAAATTAGAAATTGGAAATAGAGCAGGGCCCGGTGCGGAAATGGCACCGAGCCCTGCTTTTTGAGTGAATAATGTAAAAAATAAAGAATAATGTTGGTGGACCGTGATGCGGTGTGTCACTCAGAAAATATTGGGTTTGCTGTATTATAAAAAATATGTAAGAAGCAAGGAGATGCTCTGCAGGTAATGTTGACCACTGCGCCGAGGTGCTGCGCCAGGTAGGTAGAAACCAGCTTGTCCAGCACCAGAGCGCGGGCAATCACGCCGTTGTGCATGGCGGCATCCTTGCTGGAAAAGTCAAAGTTATAGTCCAGTTGCTGCACCAGCCGCACGGCGGTGTCATCGTGGATTGCGCCGTGGGTCTGGCTTTCCTTGGCGCGGACATACAGGGGTTGCAGCATGGGTTCCGGCATACCGGACAGGGTGATTTTTTTCATTTATGATATGAGTTAAAGCATATTAGCTTAAAGGTTGATAAAACGCCCCTTTGCAGGCGGCGGGACTTCTTACAAAAGCGTTATACCATAAAGGAAAGAAGGAGAAAAGTAAACGTTAAAAGAGAATGTTTCTTCATGATTCTTTATAATTGTGCCTTGCTCCGCTTCAAATGGCGGCTTTCTCATTCCTAATGAAAATATATTTCCATTCGCCCGGCCATATGATATAATGTTCCCGTTTATAGCAATTTTCAATAATACAGCAGAGAGTACTTTAACTTTTGAGAAAAAGTGATATAACAGAGTCAAAGAATGTGGGTGCTATGCTGCACAACGAAGCTCGAAAGTTGATTTTGGAAGGATACGATAAGGGCATCAGCGTAAAGGAACTGGCAAAGGGCTTTTCTGTAAATACCTGTTCGATATATCGTTTGCTGAAGCGTCGGAACGAAACAGGCAGTTACGAAACTCAGACGAATCTGTGTGGAAAGAAGCCCAAATTGTCCGATGCAGACCATCAGCACATCCTTTCGCTTCTGGAAAAACAGCCGGATATCACATGTCTGGAAATCATTGAAACGTTGGATTTGCCTGTCAGTATTGATACTGTCTGGCGCTTTCTTCAACAGGCAGGATATCGCCGCAAGAAGAAGTCTCTTCATGCCAGTGAACAGGAGCGTCCCCGATGTGGCGCAGAAGAGAAAAGACTGGAACGGCCTTATATCTGGATTCAAGGCAAGTGACCTTGTGTTTCTGGATGAAAGCGGATGCAATACGGATATGACAAGGCGGTATGCCTATTCGCTTGGAGGAAGCAGAGCTGTTGATTCCACACCACTTCCCAAGCCCAAGAACACGAGCATTCTGTCATCGATTCAGTTGGATGGGACACTACGCTATACGACTTTCTCAGGCGGAACGACTGTGGAAAGGTTTAAGCGGTATCTGGAAACTGATTTGCTGCCTCATCTGAACGGAAATTCTGTTCTCATAATGGATAATATGAAGTTGCACCATGCAAAGACAGTGAGAAATCTGCTGGACAGCTCCGGTGTTCGATACATTTATCTTCCACCATATAGTCCTGATCTGAATCCTATTGAAAAGCTCTGGTCGACGGTGAAGTCTTTCCTTCGCAAATTCAAGGCACGGACGCTGGATGCTCTTCCAAATGCGATTCAGAATGCTTTTCACTCTGTGACTATCTCTGATTGTTCCGGCTGGTTCCGCTTCTGCGGATATGCGCTTTAATTTTGAAAATTGCTATAAACAGAGCCTGACGGCAGCGCTGTAACCCAAAAAGGAGAACCGCCATGGATATGAACCGTTTGCGGACAAACTGGATCTGGCTGCCAAATTGGATACCGGAAGATGACAGCGATGCCCGCATTGTATATTTCCGCAAGGAAATGATGGTGGACGACGCATTGCCCGCCAAAAAAGAAATCAAGATCACCGCGGATTCCCGCTATAAGCTGTATATAAACGGGAAGTTTGTTCAGGAGGGGCCACAGAAGCCCCTGGATCAGAAAGAATGGTTTGTTGATACTGCCAACGCTGCGCCCTACCTTGTGCCGGGGGCAAACGTTGTGACGGTTGAGGTGCTGCGCTTTGCGGCAAGCCAGAATGATTCCCTGTACCGCACCAATACCCCCTGCCTGTACATTGAGGACTGCACGGCTGATAACCCTTCCTTTGCCGGGAAAAAACGGCTGGAAATGCACCATAAACCGTGAAATTGCCATTATAGGGGAAGCGGGCCGCCCTGCGCCGATCCACGCGCAGGAAAATGTCTATGCCACAGAATTTTTTGCGGGGTAGAAACTGCCCGGATGCAGCACCTAAGCTGATTTTTAACATTGCAATGGCAGATGCCATCAGCGCAGATGACCGTTTGGCACGGCAGGCAATGGAAGCATTCCGCTGCTCCCAGCGGCCAGATGGCTTAATCAACGCAGATGCCCCCACCGTCAAGAGTAATGTGATCCCGGCTTTTTCCATTTATTATTTGCTGATGGTCCACGACCATATGATGTATCTTGGCGATAAAGCGCTTGCTAAGCGCCATCTGCCAGCCATTGACGGTATCCTTGGATTTTTTGACAGGAATCTTTCGGAACAGGGCCTTGTGGGGAAAAGTGGCGGCCCGATCATGCGTCACCGCTATTGGTCGTTTATTGACTGGGCTGGTGTGTGGGATTCCGGTGTACCGGCTGTAACCGGAAAGGGCAGCAGTTCGGTTACAATGGAAAGCCTACTTTACCTGTATGGCCTGCAAAAAGCTGCTGAGCTGGCTGAATTTGCAGGCAGAACCGATACCGCTGCGGAGTACCGGCAGCGGGCAGGAGCACTTTCGGATGCAATCCGTACCCATTGCTTTGGGCAGTATCAGGGCACAACACTGGTTCAGGATGGGCCCGGCATTGAAGAATATTCGGTACACTGCCAGGTATTTGCCGTTCTGACTGGTATTGTTGAACCGGCAGAGGGAAAGCAGATGCTGGAAGCCGTTGTGGGGAAGCCGGAAGTTCCGCAGGCTTCTGTTGCGTTCATTTTCACCTGTTCCGCGCGCTGGAACGCTGCGGCTGGTACGAAAAGACAGATGACCTGTGGGAAATATGGCGCCAGATGGTAGAGAATCACCTGACGACCTGCGTGGAGAACGACACAGATACCAGTTCAGACTGCCATGCGTGGGGGGCATTGCTCTGTTATGAACTGCCTGCAGTGATCCTTGGCGTTCGCCCAGCGGCTCCCGGCTTCCAAAAAGTGCGCATCGAACCCCAGGTGGGTACGCTCCGTGAAGCAAGCGGCGATGTCATCACGCCGCGCGGCTTGATCCATGTGGAGTGGAAGAGAGATGAAGAGAATGCTTTGCACCTGCACTATACCCTGCCAGATGGGGTTGCCTATGAGAACGAAGAGGTGTGAAAAAAAAGGCTATAGTATAAGAACAGCAAAAAAAGCATATCCTGAACGGCATATGCTTTTTGTGTTTTTAACAGATTGGGCCGCCAAAACGGTTGGTGATGTCATAGACATCAGCATAAAAGTCAGCAACAGGCAGAGCCTTGTTTATGACGCAAAAAATTGCGCCCCTGCACGGCGGCAGCAGAACCGTCCCCCCCGGCCATGACAGCTGTTTTACTGTCTGCCTGACATAAAAAGCAAAGAACCCGATATTGAAAATAACGACCACAGGGCCCAGTACAACCACGCACCGGGCCCTGCCGTATCTCAAATTCCTAATTACTCATTCCTAATTTCTAATTGAGATAACTCCTCTTTCCTGTCTTCCAACGAACCTCAAACGCCCATATAATGCACTGCATTGTAAATGCTGATCAAAATAATAATGCCCATCAATACCAGGAACAGCTTGTCCACGGCACGGCTGCTCATCCGCTTGTTCAGCGTGCGGCCGGCAATGCCGCCGCCGATGCCGCCGGCAATCATCAAAACCAGGGCGGGCAGGGTGAACTCCGGCACGCTGTGGGTGATAAGGGTGGTCAGCAGGCTGGTGATCTGGCTGAACAGAATGATGTACAGACTGTTCTGCGCTGCGGTCTTGGTTTCCATGCTGAAAAAGTAGAACAGCACAACCAGATTGATGGGGCCGCCGCCAATGCCCAAAAAGCTGGACATCAGCCCCAGCACCAGGCCGATGATAACGCAGAATTCCGGGTTGGTAATATGCTTGCCCTGGATGCAAAACCTGAACTTTTTGATCAAGCCTGCATCCAGCCAGTGCAACATGCGCTGCCGCTACTGCTTTTATGCTGACGAAGCCGCCGTGCGCTGCGGCCAGAGCGCCGCAGGCATGACCCGCCCCGAAGCCGAAACATTGATTCGCTCTGCCTTTGCCGCCGCGGAACCCGGCGCACAGGTCAGTTTTTCGTTCCAGGGCGGTGAGCCAACGTTGGCCGGACTGGACTTTTTCCGCTTTTTTATGGCCAAAGCCGCCGAGCTGCGCCCGGACAGGGTGCACATCAAATTATGCGCTGCAAACCAACGGCCTTGTGCTGAATGATGAATGGGCTGAGTTTCTGGCTGCCAACCAGGTTCTGGTGGGCATCTCACTGGATGGAACCAAGGAGCTGCATGATAATACTCGCCTGGACGCCAAGGGGAAGGGCACCTGGAACCGTGTAACCGCGGCATTGCATGTTTTGCAAAAGCATGACGTAGAAGTAAACCTGCTGTGCGTGGTCAACCGCGCGGTGGCCCGCAGCCCGCAAAAAGTCTATGCTTCGCTGAAAAAAACTGGGCGTCCGGCATTTGCAGTTCATTGCCTGCCTGGATCCCATTGAGGGCGAGCGTGGTGCGCAGCCCTGGGCACTGACGCCGGAAGCATACGGTAAGTTCCTGTGCGGCCTGTTTGACGTTTACTACCGTGACTGGGTCAACGGCGACTACACCAGTGTGCGTCTGTTTGACGATTACATCCACATGGCGATGGGTATGCCTGCAGGCACCTGTGCCACCTCTGGCAGCTGCGGCGCTTATTTTGTGGTGGAGGGCGACGGCACGGTGTACCCCTGTGACTTTTACTGCCTGGACGAATGGGAGATGGGCCGCATTGGAGAGCAGAGCATCCCGGAGCTGGCCAACAGCGAAAAAGCCCGCCTGTTTTTGCAGCAGGGCGAGCGCAAACCCGATGCCTGCGCCGACTGTCGCTGGTACAGCCTGTGCCACGGCGGCTGCAAGCGCGACTGGGTGGAGAACGATGGCAAGCTGGAAAACTACTCCTGCCTTGCGTTCAAGGAATTTTTTGCCTATGCCGAAAGCCGGATTTTGGAGATCGCACGGGCGGAAGCGGAATACTATCGGAGATAGGAAGTAGGAGCTTTGGCGGCGAGTGAAAGCACGGCGAGAAAAATTAAGAATGAGTAATTAGAAATTTGAAATAGAGCAGGGCCTGATGCGTAATGGCATCGGGTCCTGTTTTTATTATAGATAAACAACAATCGCCTTTCCTTATGCTTTTTTACCTAAAGCACAGGAAAGGCGGTCGTTGTTAAACAAGCGTATCTTCTTTCAGAAATTTACAGCGCGCGGCCAGAGCATCGGCCAAAACCTGTGCGCGGTTCGGTTCGCCAAAATGGGCCTGTTCAAAAATAGCAAGCACATCGTCTTTGCATCCATCCAGCGCCGTGAGATCCAGCGTTTGCAGGCTTTTTTTGCAAGGGCAAGCTGTGCCTGCTGTGTGGCAGCGAACGGTTTGGCGGGGGCATCGGCCAGTGCGTCGATTTTGGTGGCGTATTGGTCAAACCACAAGCTGGTGCCGCTGTCAAAAATCGGTGCGAAGCCGACCCATTCCAAGGTTACTGCATCACGGATAGCGCCAAAATTGCCGAAGTAACGGTCCTGATTGCAAATCAGATAATCCAGAATCATCATCTGCTGCAGCTGTTCCGTAACATCCGGGATACCCAGTTTTTCGCAGCAGTTAAGGAAATGCGCATAGGCACTTTACGTCGTCCCCCCGCGGGGAAAAGCAGAAAAAATATAATAACCACTGACAAAATCATGACGGTCGGTCGTCATATTAGTGCAGACGGAATAAGGCTGGCTACCCTCAAACAGCAAGCTATACTCCACATGTGGGATTCCCAACTTGCGGCAGAGCAAGGATGCTGCTGCCTCATTGAACGGTTCCTGTTGCGCCATGCCGCTGCCGCCTTTTACCAGTACGCGCTGGCCGTTCAGTATCTTCCATTTTTTCTTCAACCAGCCGTCGGAGGTGTTGCAGGGGGAAACGAGATCAATGCTGTCCTGCTGCGGAATCTGCCCAAACAGAATGTTGCCGACATCTTCCGAAAAATCATTATTATAGAAATTGACCTTGCTCCATTCCAGTGGCTGTTCTGCAGGATTGAGCCAGTATTGATCAGACAGACTTAGTGCAAAACACTTCATCATCAAGGTACTGGCGGATAGTTGTAGTTTTTTCTGGATCTGCAGGGCCTCCAGCGCATGGTGAAAGCCCGAATGGCTGGCCGGAATGGTACGTCCGGCCAACCAAAGATTCAGATTCTTTGCAAACTCCCTGCGGTCAGCAGAAAACAAACCTATTGGCAGATGGGCGGGCTGAACAACATCCTCAACGCGGTATACTGTGCCGCTGGTATCGTTAATGCTCAGCACAGCAACCGGCAATTCGCGGTGCATCAAAATATACTTCAACGATCCAGCCCACCTTTCCCTTCGATGATATCCATATTATACAAGGAACGGAATGTTTTCGCAACATTTTGGTGATTCAGTATCGCATACACAAAGATGGTAGAGCAGTAATGGCAGCACAGCGCACCCATACCTGATTTCAAACCCCTCTGCGTGTAAACAGCGGTTCCAGGGTCACGGTTTTGACAAAATCTTTCTGTCCATCGGCCAGCTGGTCGTTGATGATGGCAACAGCGGTGCGGGCCATTTCGCGCAGGGGCACTTCAACACTGCTGATGGCCGGGGCCAAGTAGGGCATCAAGGTATCGCCGCAGGTAACAACCTCCACATCCTGCGGTACACGCAGGTTTTGCTGGTACAGGTATTGCAGTGCACCGGCGGCGTAAATATCACCCCAGGTCAGCACAGCGGTAATACCAGGGTGAGCCTGCTTGAGCTGCTCAAGCGCCGTAAAGGCAGTGCGCGGGCTGGAGGTTTTGCCGTTGTTCACCCAATATTTTACATCCGGGGCCGCCTGCATGGCGCGCAAAAAGCCATGCAGACGGTCTTTTTCTACATCGGAGTCCAGATCACGGTTCAGGTAAACGATTTCCTTGTGCCCCTGATCCAACAGGTAGCGGGCAGCGGTGTACATGCCGCTTTCGTTGTCGATCAGCACGCGGTTTACGCCGCGGCACTCCGGTGAGCGTTCCAACAGTACCACTGGCACGTTGGCGGCGCGCAGGTACATGCACACGTCGTCCCGCAGGGCGTTGGGTCCAAAGCCGCCCACCACAAGCCCGCTGATGTTGTAATTCTGGAAGGTTTCCGGCCGTTTGAGCAGGGTATCGTTATCCACACTGTCGCAGTAGAACAGCATGGTGTTAAACCCTTTGGCCGATGCCTCGGACATGAGTGCTTCGGATAGCTGGGAGAAATACGGCAGGCCATTGGCACTGCGCAAAATCAGCCCAATGAGCGGGGTCTGGGGGCCGGGCGGCACCCGCTGGGCGCGGTAGCCCACCGTGGAAATGGCCTGCAGGATCGCTTCGCGCTTGTCCGGCGCAACATACCCACTGCCGTTCATCACGCGGGAGACCGCCGCTACCGATACTCCCGCCGCTGCGGCGACGTCTTTCATGGTTACTTTTTTCATGGCTCTACCTCATCAGCGAAAGATTCTTTATAAGCAGTATAACACAAGAAAGAATGTGAAAAAAGATGTAAACTAAAAAATGTTTATATGAAAAGTTTCACATTGAATTTGATAAAAAGCGCCATTTTACTTCATGGAATCTGCGAATTGATTGGCACGCCACACCACGGTATAATACAGACAGAACGACAAATAAACCGTGAAACGCAAAATAGAACGGAGGCTGTGCAAGATGAAACAGAGTAAAATTGGCATGATCGGCTGCGGCATGATCAGTGAGGTGTATGCAAAAAATATCACGGAACGGTTTGGTGATTTGCAGCTTGTTGCCTGCGCAGACCTGCGCATGGAGGCAGCGCAGGCCCGCGCCGAACAGTTTGGTACCAAAGCCATGACAGTGGACGAACTGCTGGCTGACCCCGACATTGACATTGTGCTGAACCTGACCATCCCCGACCAGCACGCCGCCGTAAGCATGGCGGCGCTGAAAGCCGGCAAAAACGTGTACAGCGAAAAGCCGCTGGCCATTCACATGCAGGATGCCAAAGAGCTGGTGGAGTACGCCAAGGCCCACAACCTGCTGCTGGGCACCGCGCCGGATACCTTTATGGGTGGTGGTTTGCAGACCTGCCGTCAACTGCTGGACGCAGACACGATCGGCACGCCGATCGCCGCACAGGCGTTCATGATGAGCCGTGGGCCGGAAGCCTTCCACCCCAACCCGAAGTTCTTTTATGAAGAGGGCGCAGGCCCGGTTTTGGACTGGGGACCCTACTACATCACGGCGCTGGTCAGCCTGCTTGGCTCTGTCAAAAGTGTGGTGGGCCGCGGCAAAATCACCTATCCCGAACGCACAGCCAAAAGCCCCCGCTGCCCCTACCAGGGCCAGCAGTTCCCGGTGGAAGTTCCCACCTATGTAACCGGTATCCTGACAATGGAAAGCGGCGCGCTGGTAAACCTGACGATCAGCTTTGACATGCAGTTTGCCTATTGGGACAGCGACATGCCTTACCTGACGATTTACGGCAGCAAGGGCAGCCTGAATGTGCCCGATATGAACAAATTTGAAGGCCCCGTAACGGTGCGCAGAGGCGATGCCCCGGCTGAGGAAGTGCCGGTCAACTCCCCCTACACCGAAAACTGCCGCGGCCTTGGTCTGGCCGATATGGCCCATGCCCTGCAGACCGGCAAAGCTTACCGCCCGTCCGCGGAACTTTCGCTGCATGTGACCGAAGTAATGCTGGGGCTACTGGAATCTGTGGAAAGCGGCAAGGAATACCAGTTGACCACCACCTGCGCCCGTCCGGCTCCGCTGGATACCGCCGCGGCTCAGGCATTGCAGCAATAACAGAGGAGGGAACCACCCATGATCGCCCCCAACTACCCGCCGGAAAAAACAAAAATCTGCCATGCCAAAGCGCCCCAACGTGATCTGGGTGCTGGCGGACCAGCTGCGCGCCCAGGCGCTGAGCTGCAACGGCGAAACCAACATCTGCACCCCCAATATTGACCAGCTGGCCATGCGTGGGGTCAACTTTACGGCGGCGGTATCCGGCTACCCGCTGTGCTGCCCCTACCGCGGCAGCATGCTGACCGGGCTTTACCCCAACCACTGCACGCCGGGGCATGATAAAGGCCTGCCGCCGGAGCAAAAGACTATCGCCCATGTGCTGCATGATGCCGGTTACCACACCGCCTATTTTGGCAAATGGCACCTGGATGCCGAGGGCGCGGCTGCGGCCATCCGCCCCAACCGTGAAGTATTCCACATTGTCAAGCCGGAGCACCGCGGAGGCTTTGACTATTGGCTGGGGTACGAGAACAATAACGAACCCTGGGACTGTTACGTGCATGGTACCAACAGCGACTGCACCCGCCTGCCCGGCTTTGAAACTGACGCATTGACGGATAAATTGATCCGGTACCTGGAACAGCCGAAGGACCAGCCGTTCTTTGCGGTACTCAGCGTGTTCCCGCCGCACAACCCTTATTTGGCACCGGAACAGTTTGCCGAAGGATTGTGTGCAGAAAATATTAAACTGCGGTCCAATGTGCCAAATGTGCCCTGGGTCAAGCAGCAGGCCCAGCGGGAGCTGGCCGGGTATTACGCCATGGTGCGCAACCTGGACTGGAATGTGGGCCGCTTGGTGCAGGCGCTGGATAAACTGAACCTTGCAGATGATACCTACATCGTGTTTTTCAGCGACCACGGCGATATGCACGGCAGCCACGGGTGGTTCCGCAAAACCAACCCATACGAGGAATCCTGCCGGGTGCCGTTCATCATCTCTACCGGGCACAGCTGCATGTACAGCGTGGCACCGGGGCTTTTTTGTACGGTGCCAACAACGCCTGCCTGTGCGATGCCCCGCTGAACCATGTGGATGTTGCCCCCACCACCCTGGGCTTGTGCGGCGTGGCCGTGCCGGATTGGATGCAGGGGTACGATTATTCCGGCTATGTAACCGGCAAACCGCTGCCTCCGCAGGAACCGGATTCCGCTTACCTGCAATGCAACGAGGTAACCGGCCACCTGAACAGCACCGCCGAACCATGGCGCGGTATCGTGACCCGCGAAGGCTGGAAGTACGTTGCCCTGCCGGGCGAACCGTGGATGCTGTTCAACCTGAAAGATGACCCCTATGAACAGATGAACATGGCACAAATCACCAACTACCGGGAGATATTGGCCGATTTGAACGAGAGGCTGCAAGCCTGGATTGACAAAACGGGGGATGATTTTACCCTGCCCAAGATCGAAGTGCCGCACATCCGCAAAAGCCGCGGCAACGGTGTGTATTACGCACCGGATAAAAAACTGGAGTATTAACGAAGCAATTATAGCAATTTTCAATAATACAGCACAGTACTTTAGCTTTTGAGCAAAAAGAGGTATAACAGAGGCAAAGAAGGTGAGAACTATGCTGTACAATGAAGCTCGAAAATTGATTCTGGAAGCATACGACAAAGGCGTTAGCGTAAAAGAACTGGCAAAGTGCTTTTCTGTAAACACCTGTTCGATCTATCGTTTGCTGAAGCGTCGGAACGAAACAGGCAGCTACGAAACTCAAACGAATCTCCGTGGAAAGAAGCCCAAATTGTCCGATGCAGATCATCAGCACATCCTTTCGCTTCTGGTGATATATGCTCTAAGTGACTTCTTAATCATGATTTTGTCATGGTTAGTGAAGCAATCACTTAGAGCATTTTTGTTTCAGGAGGTACAGCCATGAGAAACGAAAAAATTACCCCACTGTACGAGCGCCTGAGCCGGGACGATGAGTTACAGGGCGAGAGCAATTCCATATCCAACCAAAAGCAGATGTTAGAGGATTTTGCCCGCCGGAATGGGCTGCCAAACCCTACGCACTTTACCGATGATGGTATCTCAGGCACCCGGTTTGACCGCCCCGGATTTTTGGCGATGATGGAGGAAGTGGAGGCAGGGCGTGTAGAGGCAATCGTCATCAAGGATATGAGCCGGTTGGGGCGCGACTATCTAAAGGTCGGTCAAGTTATGGAAGTTTTGCGGCAGCGTGGTGTTCGTCTGATTGCCATCAACGACGGTGTAGACAGTCTGAAAGGTGATGACGATTTTACCCCGTTCCGCAACATCATGAATGAATTTTACGCCCGTGATACCAGCCGGAAAATCCGCTCTGTGTTTAAGTCAAAAGGCATGAGTGGCAAGCACCTGACCGGCACTGTGATTTACGGCTACTTATGGGACGAAAAACGGGAGCATTGGCTGGTAGATGAGGAAGCTGCCGAAGTGGTACGCCGTATATTCTCCCTCACGCTGGAGGGATATGGGCCTTATCAGATCGCCTGCAAATTATCCACAGACCGGATTGAAATTCCTGTCGTACACCTTGCCCGCTTCAACGAGGGTGTGAACCGTTCAAAGCCGGTCAAAGACCCCTATGGATGGGGATCATCTACCATCGTGAACATTTTGAAAAAACGAGAGTATTTAGGGCATACCATCAATTTCAAGACCCGCAAGCACTTTAAGGACAAGAAAAGCCACTATGTTTCTGAGGACGAATAGAGATAAAAGAGAGATAGAGAAGGGACGCTCCGCCCGCGCCTATGGCCGTTACCAGAATGTTTTCCTGACGGACGAGGAACTGGCAGACTTGCAGGCCAGTTTTCCCACTGTATGGGGCCAGTACATCGAAAAAGCTGTCCGAATACATGGCCTCTACCGGTAAGCGTTATCAGAGCCATGCAGCGACCATCCGGCGCTGGGCCGGTGAGGACGCTAAAAAGCTGTCACACCCTCACGCAACCGGGATTACAGCGTAAAGGAGGATGAAACCGTATGATTGAGATTACCGCAGAAATCCGGGCGCTGATCGACAAGGCAGCTGTCGGTGTGGAATTGGCCGGGGACGAGTATATAGACCCGTCAGACGGGCTCATTCACTGTAAGAAATGCGGCGGCCAGAGGCAGACCGTTGTGTCATGCTTTGGAAAACCAGGCTACTTCATGCCCCGCTGTATCTGCCAGTGCCAGCGGGAGGCTGAGGAGCAGCGCAAGGCTGCTGAAGAACGGCAGCGCCGCATGGAGCGTATCAAACGCCGAAAGGCACAGGGCTTGCAAGACCGTTATCTGTATGACTACACCTTTTTTCAATGATAACGGGCAAAACCCATTGATGGACAAGGCCCGCGCCTATGTGGAGAACTGGAAGGAGGCATATAAGAGCAATATCGGGCTTTTGCTGTTTGGAGATGTGGGAACCGGCAAGTCCTTTTTCGCCGGTTGTATCGCCAACGCCCTGCTTGACCGGGATGTGCCGGTGCTGATGACGAACTTTCCCACCATCCTGAACCGCCTGACGGGAATGTTTTCCGAGGACAGGGCCGACTTTATCGCCAGCTTTGACGAGTACGACCTGCTCATCATTGACGATTTGGGTGTGGAGCGCAGCACCGAGTATGCGATGGAGCAGATGTTTTTCGTCATTGACAGCCGCTACCGCAGCCGCAGGCCCATGATAATCACCACCAACCTGAAGCTGGCCGAACTCAAGAACCCGCCCGACCTGGCCCACGCCCGTATCTATGACCGTATCCTGGAACGGTGCGCCCCGATTCTCTTTGACGGGAAGAATTTCCGGGAAGAAAATGCCGGTGCTACCCGACAGACAGCAAAAGACATTGTAAACAGTAAGCACGACTGATTTTTTACCGGCGGCACAGACCCGTTCGGAGAAAGGAGCGCCATGAACAAAGAACCCCATACTATGCAGGTGGCAGACGCCGTTACTGCGTCCAGAGCGCCGGAAAACACGCCAGCGATGGTAAAGAAAAAATCGGCAAGACAACCTACAAGGTTCATGTCCATTTCAGCCAGACCAGCACAGAAACCATGAGCGATAAAATCAAGCGTATGCTCAAAAATGAAATTCAGCAGATGTGACAGACTGATAAACGAAGCCGCCTTGTGCTAAACTGATAATGGTACGCACCAAAATTTTTGTCAAGGAGGACACGAAAATGCTTTACACAGAAAAAGAGAAGCATGAAATTGAACGAGTAAAGGAGGTCTTTGCGGAACATCTGCGGCAAAGCCCTGATTTTGAACTGCTCTGGTCGGACAAGGTAGGCTATGTCTGGCTGACGATTGGTGTAAATCCAGTCTATGTGGATACCGGTATCAGAATCGAATCTGCCGCCGATCTCTGTTACAGGTGTTTGGACGATGTAGCTACGGATGTTTTATATATGACGGGCAACGATCACGCGCTGGAAGCAGCCGATCCGCTGGAATTGGCCGAAATCAAGCGGCGTTGGGAGCCATATATCAACCAGCTGCCAGACTATGCGTATCTCTGCAAAGACCTGCTGAACGGAAAAATGTAATCTATCAAACGAGGTGTCAGGAGCCATACGGTGCTTCTGGCACCTTTTTGTAGATTTTTGTGAATTTGATTAAAAAAGTCCTTGACAATTTGTCTCTGGAAAACAGCCGGATATCACTTGTCTGGAGATCATTGAAACGTTGAATTTGTCTGTCAGCATTGATACCGTCTGGCGTTTTCTTCAGAAAGCAGGATACCGCCGGAAGAAAAAATCTCTTCATGCCAGTGAACAGGAGCGTCCCCGATGTGGCACAGAAGAGAAAAACTGGAACGGTCTTATATCTGGATTTAAGGCAAGTGATCTTGTATTTCTGGATGAAAGCGGCTGCAACACCGATATGACAAGACGATATGCCTATTCGCTTGGAGGAAGCAGAGCGGTTGATTCCGCACCACTTTCCAAGCCCAAGAACACGACCATTCTGTCATCTCTTCAGTTGGATGGGACACTACGCTATACGACTTTCTCAGGCGGAACAACTGTGGAGAGGTTTAAGCGGTATCTGGAAACTGATTTGCTGCCTCATCTGAACGGAAATTCTGTTCTCATAATGGATAATATGAAGTCGCACCATGCAAAGGCAGTAAAAAATTTGCTGGACAGCTCCGGTGTTCGATACATTTATCTTCCACCATATAGTCCTGATCTGAATCCTATTGAAAAGCTCTGGTCGACGGTGAAGTCTTTCCTTCGTAAATTCAAGGCGAGGACGCTGGATGCCCTTCCGAACGAGATACAATGTGCTTTTCAGATAGTTTTCGCCTTCTGACTGCTCAGGCTGGTTTCATTCCTGCGGCTATTCGCCTTATTTTTTGGAAAATTGTTATAAATTAAAGAACGATATGACACAACAAAACAGAAAGTGAGGAAAACAATGAAGTTCAAACGCGCATTTTTGATGGAGCCTCATCGCTTTGAGATCCACGAAGTAGAGGAAGAACCGGGGCCGGGCGAAGTAATGATGAAGGTTGCCAGCTGCGGCCTGTGCAACTGGGAACTGAATTTCTGGGACGGCAACCTGAACTTTATGGGCTACCCCACAAGCTGGGACATGAGTTCGCCGGTACCGTGGTCAAGCTGGGTCCCGGCTGCACCAAATTCAAGGTAGGGGATAAAATCAGCGCCGTGGCCCGCGGCTTTGGCGGCTTTGCCGAGTACCGCGCCACCCCAGAAGCCTGCTGCGAAAAGCTGGCTGACAACATTGACCCTAAGTACGCTTTGGGCGAACCGCAGAAGTGCATCCTGACCGTGTTGCGCGCCACCGCCCCCCAGGCCGCCGATTACGGTGTGGTGCTGGGCTGCGGCCCCATGGGCATGTGGTGCATTCAGGCATTGGCCGGTAACTATCTGGCCGGGCTGATTGCCATTGACGTGGATGATGCCAAGCTGGAAATGGCCAAGGGCTTTGGCGCAACGGCCACCATCAACAGCAAAAATGAGAACGTGGTGGAGCGCATCCGGGAGATCACTGGCGGTCACATGGCAGACTTTGTGATTGAAGGTACCGGCATCCCCGCGTTGCTGAACGCTGCGCAGGATTACCTGAAAGTTGGCCGCGACAGCCGCCTTGTGCTGATGAGCAGCCACCACGATGTTTGCAAGGAGTTCGACTTCCGCAAGGCCATTGACCGCGGCTTAAAGATTCTGGTTGCTCACCCGCCGATGTCCGAAAGCGAGCCGGAAGATTTCCGCCGCGCGGTGGTGTACATCAACAACGGCACCTTCCAGAACAAGCCCCTGATCACCCACGAGTTCAAAAATTGAGCGAGATCCAGACCGCATTCGAGACCCTGGAACATAAACCGGCAGGGTTTATGAAGGGGATTGTGGTACTGGATTGATAGTTAGGAGTTAGGAGCTGGCACAATCAATTAGGAATGAGAAATGAGGAATTAGGAATTGGAGGCGGAGCAGAGGTTTGCATTAAAAATGTAGGGTAAACGGTAATTTTATTTGTAGGGCGCGATGAGGGTCATCGCGCCGGAGAGAAACTTTTTCGTCATCTGTCTATCACACCCAATCATTCTTATAACTGCCCGTTCATCTAACCTCAAATTACTCATTGCTCATTGCTAATTTCTAATTCTAAAAATCGACTTTTATTTTGCAGAACACTATAAAGAAAGAAGGCATCTCCATGAAAAAGACCACCATCCGTTCGGCGCTTGCAGTTTTGCTGGCGGCATCCACCTTAACGGCCTGCGGCGGCAGCGCAGCTTCCAGTGCGCCTGCTTTCTGCAGCGGCGTCCAGCACGGCAGTGGCCCCCCGCCAAGCAGTACACCATCGGCATTGCGGAAGCTCAGGCCAACGATGAAACCACCGTGCGCCGCGCTTACCTGGAAAACTACATCGGACCCGCTTACAACGTCAAGTTCATCTTCTCCGAGGTGCTCAAGGATGATGCAGCGACGAAAACATTTATTGAAAACTGCGCTGATGCCGGTGCCGATGCTATCATCGACTTTAAATCCATGTCCGGCCAGATGTGCCAGATCTGCGCCGATAACGATATGGTGTATGCCATCAGCGGCAACTATATTGCGCACCCCGAATTTTTGGAAACCGATTACCCCAACTTTGCGGGCGCGGTCGGTTCCAACAATGCCGAGCTGGGCAGCCTGTTTGGTACCTGGCTGAAAGATAACGTGGAAGCAGATGGCACCGAGGGCTACCTGATTGCCACCGGCATTGCTTCCAGCGGCAACCAGCAGCACATTGAGATCGGTCAGGGCATCCTGAATGGCATTGCCGACAAAATACGGCCTGACCTTTGAGCAGGACATTGCCGACCTTGTCACCGTGGCCGAAACCACCAACGCCGCCAACGATAAGGGCATTCTGGTCACCTTGTATCCCGGCTCCCCCCAACAAGGAAACCTGGCTGCCCGGCGTTTCTGCCCTGATCCAGACCGGCCAGTACAATACTTTCCTGAGCGCAGGCCAGACCTATAACCAGAGCGCTACCGTGGTTGACGAAGTGGAAAAGAGCTTTGGCATTGACATCAAGGTTGCCAGTGTTGGCGCCCTGGGCCAGACTTTTTGACGACCGCGTTCAACACCAAGGACCCGTTCGGCAACCCCAGTATTGACCTGGCCACTGTCAAGTCTACCTCCGTTTTGACCAGCGCCCTGTTTGCCATTACTTACAACGCTCTGAACGGTGATGTGCAGACCGCATGCCGCGGCACGGACGGCAAGCCGCTTTACTTTGAATTTGCCAATATGTCCGTTACCAGCGCCGAACAGCTGGCCCAGATGGGATGGCTGGGACGATGCTTCCACCGGCAACTGGTGCGCTACCACAGATGTAGTAGACGGCATGCTGACCATCGTGAACCCCGATCTGACCGCAGAAGAGATCAACACCTATCTTGGCACACTGGACTTTGAGACCCTGAAATCCATGATGGGCTGATGAGCCGCAGCCAACCCCATTTTTGCTGAAAACGTAAAGTCGGATTTTCGATAATCACAACCGACTTTCTGGCGGCAGGAAAGCTTTCCCGCCGCTATACTTTATAATAGGTAATAAGAGTAGAAAGGGATATTGCCATGAGGATTTTGTATGTAGATATCGACACCCTGCGCCCAGACCACCTGGGCTGCTATGGTTATCCGCGTGCCACCAGCACCAATATTGATAAAGTGGCCGAAGATTCTGTGCGCTTTACCGATGTATATTGTTCCGATGCTCCCTGCCTGCCTAGCCGCGCCGCTTTGATGACCGGCCGGTTTGGTATCCACACCGGCTGCGTAGGCCACGGCGGAGTGAACGCTGAAATGCGTTGGGAGGGCCGCAACCGCGGCATGGCCGATTTCAATGGCCGCTACAACCTGCCCGCCGTACTGCGCCGCGCGGGCATGAAAACCGCCAGCATCAGCAGCTTCCCGGACCGCCACGCAGCGTGGTGGTTCAACGGCGGCTTTGACGAAACCTACAACATCGGCAAGCGCGGCCTGGAACCTGCCCACGAGGTGATCCCTGTAGCGCTGGACTGGCTGGACCGCAAGCGCGATACCAAAGACTGGTTCCTGCATGTGCATGTGTGGGACCCGCACATCCCGTACCGTACCCCGACCGAGTATGGCGAGCCGTTCAAGGATGCCCCGCTGCCTGACCCCTGGATGACCCAGGAGATTCTGGATAAGCACCGCGCCACCAAGCCGGGCGGACATTCTGCCTGCGAAGTGACCGGATATGACAACAAGCCCAACCCCGCTACCCCGCGCCAGCCGGTGGAGATCAAGAACACCGATGATTTCCGCCATATGATCGATGAATACGATACCGGCATCTGGTACGCGGACAAGCAGCTGGGCCTGCTGTTTGACAAGCTGCGCGAGCAGGGAATTTATGACGATATGGCCATCATTATCAGCTCTGACCACGGCGAGGATCTGGGCGAGATGGGCAGCTATTGCGAACACGGCGAGGCCGACTACATCACCACCCACATTCCCCTTATCATCAAGTGGCCCGGCTGCGCCAAGAACATCGTGTCCCATGGCTTCCATTACAATCTGGACCTGCTGCCAACCCTGGTAGACCTGCTGGGCGGCGTTCCGCCCTTCACCTGCAACCCGGTGGTTGGCAATCCCAACCCGGTGGTGTATGATGGTGAAAGCTACGCTGACTGTGTGCGCACCGGCCAGGACGGCGGCCGCGATCATCTGGTCGTCAGCCAGTGTGCTCATGTCTGCCAGCGCAGTGTGCGCTTTGGCGATTATATGTACATCCGCACCTATCACGATGGCTACCACCTGACCCCGGGCGAGGAGCTGTTCAACGTGAAGGAGGACCCGCATGAAATCCACGACCTGGCCGCAGAAAAGCCGGAGTTGTGTTGGCGTGCTGCATGGTATCTGGAACATTGGGTTGCAGACAACATGCTGAGCAACATTTATAACTACCATGAAGACCCGCTGTGGAACGTCATCGCCGAGGGCGGCCCCTTCCACTGCCGCGGCTACCTGAAAGATTACTGCAAGCGCCTGGAAGATACTGGCCGCGGCGATTGTGCCGAAGAGCTGCGCCGCCGCCACAAGGGCGAACTGGACGAGTAAATCCCACCCCGCGGGCCTGGCCCCGAAACAAGGAGGTTTGTATGGCAAAGCAACCACACATCATTATTTTTAACCCGGATGAAATGCGCGGCGATGCGCTGGCTCATCTGGGCAACCCGGCATCTATCACCCCAAATCTGGACGCTTTTGCTGCCAACGAGGCGGTATCCTTTGGGCAGGCATATTGCCAGAATCCCGTCTGCGTGCCCAGCCGGTGCAGCTTTTTTACCGGCCTTTATCCCCATGTGCGCGGCCACCGCACCATGAGCCACCTGCTACGCCCCGGTGAGACCAGCATGCTGAAAGAGCTGAAAGAGGCCGGTTATTACGTTTGGATGAACGACCGCAACGACTTGACCGCAGGCCAGATCCCCGGCTGGACGGAAAGCCATGCGACCGAAATTTATTACAGCGGCCAGAAAAAGCAGGGCCCCGGTAATGTGAACCCCGACCAGCGCGGGGAGCCCGGCAACAAATATTATTACTCCCATTATGAGGGCCAGCTGAAATGCAACGCCGAGGGCAAGAACTATAACGGCGATGACGAAGTAGTGGATGCCGCTATCGAGCGCATCCATAACCGCCCGGCCGACCAGCCGCTCTGTATGTTTCTGGGCCTGGTTTATCCCCACACGCCGTACCGGGTGGAGGAACCGTATTTTTCCACCATTGACCGTGCCAAGCTGCCCAAGCGGGTCCATGCAGATGACTGCACCGGCAAGCCCCTGATGGAGGCGGAGATCCGCAAGTATGCCGGAATGCAGGACTTTACTGACGCCGACTGGGACGAATTGCGCGCCGTATATCTTGGCATGTGCATGAAGATCGATGTCCAGTTCGGCAAGTTGGTTGAAGCTTTGAAAGAAGAGGGCATTTACGATGACTGTGCAATCTTCTTCCTGAGCGACCACGGCGATTTTACCGGCGATTTTGACCTGCCGGAAAAGGCGCAGAACTGCTTTGAGGATTGCCTGACCCGCGTGCCGCTGCTGATCAAGCCGCCGAAGAATATTCCGCTGGACCCCGGCATCAGCAACAGCATGGTGGAGTTGGTGGATTTTTACGCCACGGCGATGGATCTGGCGGGCGTGCAGCCCACCCACACCCACTTTGGCCACAGCCTGCGCCCCGTGTTGGCGGACCGCAGCGCCAAGGTGCGGGATTACGTTTTCTGCGAGGGCGGCCGCCAGCCGGGCGAGACCCACTGCGATGAATACCACCGCAACAGCAAGAATGGCAAAGGCGCCCCGACCACAACGGTCTACTGGCCCAAGATGAAAGCTCAAAGCGAGGACGATGCCCACGCCAAGGGCATTATGATGCGCGATGAGCGGTACAAGTACATCAGCCGTACGGTAGGCAAAGATGAGTTATATGATCTGCAGGCCGACCCGCAGGAGATGACAAACCGCATTGATGACGAGAGCCTAGCCCCCGTGGTGGTGGATATGCAGCGCAAGATGCTGAAATGGCTGGAAGCCACCGATGATATCGTGCCCTTTGAGCTGGACGAGCGCTTTACCCCTGAAATGCTGTGGGCGCGGGTGCGCGGCCTTGTGCCCCCGGAAAAGGAAGCCGAAGTGCGCAAGATGATTGCCGATGGCACTCCGTTCCCGGTTTTGATGGGCTACTGCCATTCGTTAAAGTAAATACATTCTCTCCAAGCGCTGCCGTACCGCTGTTTCCAGGCGGGTTTTGCAGGAGCGCTTGTTGTGCAGTTAAGAATTTTTGAAAGTAGGAATGAGAAATTAGCAATTAGGAATTTGAGGTCAGTTGAAGTTTGTGCTGTAGGGCGGGATGCCCTCATCCCGCCGTGAAGGAATGTATTATATACCATTAAGTCTGTGGCAGGGGAACCGAACGGTCTTGCCCCCCCTACAGCTATTTCTATGGCTCATCGTTTTTTTCAAATACCAACCAGCCTAATATTTCCTGAGCGGCGCTTTTGTGCCGCGATCCACCAACATCATTCTTTTTTAATTATTCATTCCATTCCTAATTCCTCATTTCTAATTGCTAATGATCCAGCGTTTTTCGTTTTACTCCTAACTGTTATCGTTCCCATTATAAACACATCTTTCATACATTTGTGTTATAATGCACCCATTATACAATCTATACCCCAACCAACAATTACCCTTGCGGAGGAATTGCTGTGGAATTGGATAAAAAACGTTTTTCGATCCGCCGGCATATCACGCTGGTGCTGACCCTGCTCACGGTGCTGATCGTGCTGCTCATCGGCGTGTGCGTGGCGGTGGTGCGGGAACAAAGCCGCATCCGGCTGACCAGCGCGGCGGATTCTTATTTAAGCCTGCTGACCCGCACGCTGGAAAACCAGCTTGTCATCCAGGAATCCTATATCACCAGCCAGGTGCTGAACAGTGAGGAGCTGCACCGCCTTGGCTTTGGCGAGGGCCACCCAGGCATACCTGGACAGCTATAAGCTGCACACCGGGTTTTCGTCCGCTATGGCTGCGGGCAATGATGTCACCGCCCTTTACCTGTACAGTGAGCCGAACTCCATTTTGATGAGCGAGTACGCCACCGCCCAGGTTGGCCGCCCCACCGAGACCCAGATCCAGAAAACCAACCTGGAAGAGACCCTGCGCAGCATGGTGGACGCCAAAACGTTGAATGATGAGCGCTGGACATCGTATGTGGTGTCCGGCCAGCAATACTGGGTGCGGGCTGTGCACTATTATGGTGCATGGCTGATTTCGGTGGTCAACCTGGACCGGCAGTGCAGCCAAGCAACGGACGGTATGCTGGCGTTTGCCCAGCCGGACGGCGTGCTGCTGGCCGGTACCCGGCCCGAAGAGGGCGAGCTGTCTCATTACATCAGCCTGACAGCTGAAACGGAAGGCTTGGTACTGGAATATTATGTGCCCAGCACTGATATGGACCTGGACAATGCCATGAACCTTGCCCCTTGCTGTGGGCATTACGGCAGTGCTGGCGGCGATTTGCTTTGTCATCTGGTACCTGCGCAGCAATGTGGTGCACCCGCTGGATGCTTTGGTCGACGCCATGCGCCGCATTTCGGCGGGCGACCTTTCGGTGCGTGCTGACTGGAACCCGGTCAACTTGGAGTTGCAGCAGGTGAAAGAAGCGTTCAACGTGATGCTGAACGAGATTGAAACCCTGAAAATTGAGCAGTACGAGCAGAAGCTGGATGCCGAGCGCCAGGAAATGGCCGCCCTGAAAATGCAGATCCGCCCGCACTTTTTCCTGAACAACTTAAAGCTGATCTATGCGTTGGCAGAAACCGGCCAGACCCAGCAGATCCAGCGGATGATTTTACTGCTGTCCAAACATCTGCGCTATGTGATGGATTACAAGCGGGAAACGACCTCGCTGCGGGACGAAACAAACTTCTGCCAGAACTATATGGAGATGACAGGCATTGGGCAAAAATTCCCGCCAATCTGCCGTGTTACCGTCAGCCTGGATCTGCAGGAAATGCAGCTGCCCGCCATGACGCTGCTGACCTTGGCAGAAAACAGTGTGAAGCACACCACCCGCCCGGACCGCCCGCTGACGGTGCAGATTACCGCAAAAAGCCTGCCGATGGAAGGGGAAAAGCTGGTAAACATTACCGTGCGGGATAACGGCGATGGATTTCCCGAAGAAGTGATGAAAGAACTGAACTCCGGCAAACAGATGGCCACCGGCCACTATGGCCTGACCAACGTGCAGCGGCGCTGTGCCCTGTTGTTTGGCCCGGATTTTGCCATGACCTTTACCAACGCTGCAGCGGGCGGCGCGGTTGTGGAAATGTATATCCCGCTGCCGGATGCCGCCGAGGAAGCAAAAAAGAGGAGGAAAAGCATGAAACTGTTGATCGTGGATGATCAGCCCGGCGTAACCGAAGGGCTTTGCCACGGCGTAAACTGGGCCCAACTGGGGGTTCAGCCAGGTACAGGCTGTCAACAGCGTAAGGGAAGCCCGCGCCGCCATGCTGAACACGGTGCCCGATGTGATGCTGTGCGATATCGAAATGCCGGAAGAAACCGGCCTGGAGCTGTTCAAGTGGGTCAAGAAGCAGGGCTTTGCCACCCGGTGCATTTTTTTAACGGCCCACGCCAAGTTCAGCTATGCGCAGGAAGCCATGCACCTGGGCGCGTTCGATTATATCATCCAGCCCGCACCCTATTCCGAAATCAGCCAGGTGACAGCCCGCGCAGTGAAAGATGTGCAGGCCAGCCGCGACCAGAAAGAGCTAACCCAGATGGGCCGCGCGTTCAACGAGCAGGCGCAGGCCATCACAGCCCAGGCAATCCGCGCGTTTTTGAGCCGCCAGCACAACGAACGGGATGTCAAAACCTTGCAGGGGCTGGGGATTTTCCCCCGCAGTGATCGGAACGGCTACCTGGTGTTGATCCATATCTTGCGGTGGGAGCCGACTGCAGACCACTGGGAAAAGCAGCTGCTTGCTGTGGCGCTGAACAACATTGCCGCTGAAACTTTTGCGGTACATTCCGAACTTTCGCCCATTGCCTCGGTGGATGAACACTCTTACGCTATGCTGCTGCAAAATACTGCGGGCGAGGAGATGGATCTTGAAGGGATCATGCGCCAGCTGATGTATATCAGCAATGTGGCGCAGCAGTACTTGCGGTGCAGCATGGCGTTCTATCTGGATGATAAACTGCCTGTGCCCAAGATGCCTGATTTGTGGGAAAAGCTGCTGCACATGCAGGGCGAAAATGTAACACTGCGCAGCGGGGTGTTCCGCCTGAAAGAAGCCCCGCGCCAGCCGCATATCTTCCGCGTGCCGCAGATCCGCACCTGGAACACCCTGCTTAAAGATGGCTACCCCGAAGCCGTAAAGCAGGAGGCCATGACCCTGCTGGATGAAATGTCTGCCCGCGGCGAGATGAACGCTGATTCACTGCGCAGCTTTTATCAGGACTTCATGCAGATGATCTACTTTACCGTGGGCGGCAGCGAGGAAAAGATTCACGAGCTGTTCTACCAGCCCGAAGCATTGGAATTATACCGCAACGGCATGAAATCAGTGGACGAGATGAAAGCCCTGATCCGGTATGTGACATCCTCCTGGACAGAGCACAAGAGTGTGGATGAATCCAAAGAGCTACTGGACAAGCTGAAGCAATATATTGATGAGCACCTGGAAAGTGAGTTGCGCCGCGATGAGCTGGCCGAATATGTTCATCTGAACCCTGACTATCTGACCCGCCTGATGAAAAAGCAGACGGGCTACAGCCTGAAAGAATATGTGACCCGCCGCAAAATGGAAACCGCCCGCACCCTGCTGCGCACCACAACGCTGCCGGTCGGCTTTATTGCAGCCAAGCTGGGGTACAATAATTTTTCGCATTTTTCCTATACCTATAAAAAGATCATGGACGTTACCCCGCAGGAGGAACGCCACACGGAGGAAAAATGAAGCTGAAACTGTATCATGCGGCGGCAGCTGCCGCAATAGCACTTAGCGTTATGCTGCTGACCGCCTGTGGCAGTCCCAAGCAGGCGGACCCGCTGCCCATTATCAAGCTGCGCACGGTAGGGGTCCTCTTCCGAAGCCGCGTGCCAGCGCATTGGCGAAGCATTGAGCGAACTGACCGCGGAAAAGTTTGGATTTACGGTAGAGATCTCCCAACAGTCCACCACCAACTATAATGCAGAACTGGAACGCGAACTGCTGCTTGGCAAAGAACCCGACGTTTTTTGCTATACGGACGCCGAAAATATGTTCAGCCTAGCCGCGGATGGCACTACCGAACCGCTGGATGATTGGCTGGAAGAGTTCCCAACGCTGAAAGAAGCTGTGAGCCAGGACCGCTGGAACTGCATGCGGTACGATGGCAAGCTGATTGCCGTGCCGGGCAATAATCCATCTGCGGTGGCCATCGGCTTTGAGGCACGCACCGATGTTCTGGACGAGTTGGGCATCGATGCGGCAAGCATCCAAACTATGGAAGATATGCACGCCCTGCTGCTGGCTGCCAAACAGCAAAACCCCAGCAGCGTACCGCTGGTACCACACTTTGGCCAGACCCTGATGATGCTGGACTGTGACCCTCTGAACAACGGCCTTGGCGTGCTGCTGCACAACACCGGCACCGAGGTGGTAAACCTGTACGATACCCCCGGAGTATGAGGAACTGTGCAATCAGATGCACCAGTGGTATACTGAGGGTCTGATTTTGAGAGATGCCCCCTGACCAATGCGCCCAACACCCGCCTGATGCAGATGTATGGCGGGGTTGCATTCTCCCACCGCGTTGCGGAGCAGAACGTTGTCAGCGTAACACGCAGCACCAAACAGCGTCTGACCAGCATTACGCTGGGCAGCAAGCTGCAGAACACCAGCGTTTTGAACATTGGCTGGTGCATTTCCTCCCGCAGTGAACACAAGCGCGAAGGGATGCAGCTGCTGCAATACCTGTACACCGACCGCGAGGCCGCAGACCTTTTGCTGTACGGCGTGGAGGGTGTGGACTACCGCCGCCTGGATGCTGACCATGTGACCAATATTGACGAGCTGCCCGCCAACGAGTGGAGCACCGTCCATTGGGGTCAGCCCAACTGCCAGGCCGCCAGCACCTGGGTGAATGCAGACGGAACCGAGGTGGGATACACCAGCCCGACGGACGTGATAACCTCCGAAGCATATGGCTTTACCTATACTCCAAAAATCGAGCTGCGCCCCACGGTGAACAGCTGCCTGGAAATTGTGCGCAAGTATAACAATGCGCTGCTCAGCGGCTACCTGGACCCCGAAGAAGCGCTGCCCTCTTCCGTTCCGAGCTCCACGCTGCCGGTATTGATAAGGTGATTGCGGATAAGCAATACCAGCTGGAGCGATGGAAAGCGAAAAATCGTTAGAAAGCTGTTAGGGTATATCTGCAATTAGAAATTAGAAATGAGCAATTAGGAATTTGAGGTGGAGCAGGGGATGCTGCGGATTTGCAGTGTCCCCGCTGCCCCATCGCGCCGGGGAGAAACGTAAATGCTTTGCCGCAAACCTACAAACGATTTGTAGGGGACGATGCTTGTCATCGTCCTGCGGGATTTGTGGCATTGCAAATCATAGCATTTGTAACGCAATCGCTTGTAGGGCATGCTTATCCGACCACGATGAACGCTTATTCTGGCGTATATTTTTAACGCATAACCCACCTAATATTTCTGAGCAGCGCACCGCAGTCTGCCACCATTATTCTTTATTCATTGTTATTTATTTTTTAAGCCAATCAGCAAAAAGCAGGGCCCGGTGCGGAAATGGCACCGGGCCCTGCCTTATTTCATTTACTCATTGCTAATTACTAATCGTTTTACGTCGTTTTGCCTTGCCGCACCAACAGGCTTATCCTTCCAACCCAAATCCATACTCATAATAATTTCCCGCAGCATCGCGGTAAGCATAGGCTTTGCCGTTCTCGTCTTTAAGGAAATCGGGCATATAGCGATCTTTGTCGTAACCGGGCACATCGTTGGGGCTGATGCAAACGCCGTCAGCGTTCACGGCCAGCACGGCATCCCCGCGGGGCAGGGTGAGGGGCAGCTTGCCGGTGGGGGCAAAACAGCCAAAAATCACATCCAGCGTAGCAGAACGGTAGGTGTCAAACCCGGCCAGCAGCACATCGCACAACGGCTCTACATTGCCCAGCTGCCAGGCCAGCGTTATGTTCACATTGGTGATGACCTTGCCGCCGTTTGCGTGTACCGATGCGGCAATCTCAGCCAGCCGTTTTCCCCCATGCAGCGTGGTTTCTGTGTGGGTGTCGGCCATCGGCTTGCCGTTCGCATCTACATTGCAGACCGTCTTGTCCTCACAGATATCCAGCTCCAGATAGCCGGGGGTGGCGTTAAAATATTCGCCGGAGGAGGGAGAGACAAACAGCAGGGCAAAATCCGCCTGGGCGGGGTCATCCACCAGGGTGCAGGTATCGGCCAGCTCTTTGCGCAGCGCGGCAGTGGAATCCGCGGCGTGCTTGGCGTTTTTCAAAAAATGCTTCGGCATAGATTTTTTTGTTCGCGCGCTTGTCGGCGGTCAGGGGCAGGGTACCGTCATTTTTCAACAGCACCACGCTGCGGCGATGGGCATCCGCGGCGGCTTCCCAATCGCTGGGGGTGGCCACAATGCGTGCGGCTTCGTCCGGGTCGCGGTAGGGATTCTCAAACATTCCCAGGGCAAACAGTTCCGTCACGGTGCGGGCCACGGCACGGTCCAGTGCTTCATCCGTCAGGGTTAGTTCCTCTTTGGCAAAGCCTTCCGGAAGGGGGTGGGTTTCATAATAACCATTTTTGCCGCGGTTGTAGGCTTCCATGCCGGCTTCGTTATCAAACAGGCCGCTGATGATATCCACGCCTGCATTGGCCACGGCAAAGCCGATGCGCTCCGGCACGTCCAGCATCTCAACGCCCCAGGCCATGTTGTGGGCAATGCCGGTATCGGAGTTGATGTAGCCGTCAAAACCCATCTGACCGCGCAGCATGGTATCGATAAAATACTTGTTGTAGGCGAAGCCATACGGTTTCATTTCCACGGTATTGCCTGCCAGATCATGCTGCACCGCACTTTTTGCTGCTGCGGGCTTAGAATAATACGGCATAATGGAAGAAGTTCCCGCCTTGACGGCCGCGGCAAACGGTGGCAGGTGGTAGGTTTCCAGGCTGCCGGGGGTGGCGTACACGTTCCACTGGCCCGCAGCGTAATGAGGGTCAAAGCCATTTTCGCGCGCGCCGCCGCCCGGGAAGTGTTTGGTCGTTACCGCAACGCCATCCTCGGTCACACCATGGTCGCTGCCCTGAATACGGGGGATAATATGGGCCATAATCTCGCTGATCAGGGGCCGGATCCTCGCCAAAAGTACCGTAGGTACGCTGCCAGCGCGGGTCGGTCACAGCGTCCGCCATGTACATATAGCCTTTGCGCAGGCCGCAGGCGTTCCATTCGCGGCGGATGGTATCGGCAAACTTGTCCACAAGATCAATTTTGCTGCCCTTAACGGCGGCGGCAATGCCCAAGGTACCGGGCCAGGTTGCCAGCACGCCGCCCGCATCGTTCATTCCGAACACCAGCTCGCCATTCTCGTTGCGGGAGTTGGACGCCGCTGCCACAGGGATAAAGTGCTCGCACTCCTCGCACACTGCATCCGCCTGGTTTATCCAATCAGCCAAATCGGCGGGGGTGGCGTTGGCACGCAGGATAACATGGCGGTTGAACCAGTCTTTGAGCAGGGGAGAGGTGCCGGGCAAGTACTGCTCGCCGAAAATTGTCTTGCCGCGGAATTCGCCCTCATCCAGAATGCCTGTCTCGTCAGTCTTTTTCTCAATATCTTTATATAGGTCCGCCATGGGGCCAGTGATGGGGTACTTGGCCATCCGCCAGTCCGAAATGAACAGCTGGGCGATCTTTTCCTTCACGCTCAACGTTTTAACGTAAGCCGCTGCGCGCTCGGTCGGGCTGTTGCGCCAGTCGTTGACGGGGGACAGCGTTCCGGTGCCGTCAATATCCTTGAAGGTCAGGCCGTCCTGTTCCAACACCCTGCGGTTAACGGTGGACACTACCGGCCCATTGGGGTTGCGGTAAATCTTGATGTTGTCAGATGCTTTTGGCATGGAGAGCTCCTTTCGGTATTGCCCTAATTTCCAATAGAATCCAAGATCGCGGGCACACCGCAAAAGGATGTGCCCCGCGTAGGAGAGGAGGTGTTGAACTGTTAAAGGCAGGAAATGTTATTTATCGCCCTTGGGCAACACCGCACAATTCCCGCCTGACGGCTTAAGCACCGCTCCGGCGGCTGCGGTACGGCATCTGCATTGCCAAAATGCTCGATAATACACAAAGTATTATCTGCGCTTTTGGTTTAGCAGCTGCCGTGCCTCGCTCGCCGTATCGGCACTTAGAATTGTGCGGTATTGCCCTTGTAATCTACCGGCAGGCTGGTCCAGCGTGCGCGGAAGTGGAAAGCGGCATCCTTGGGCTGGCGCTGGCGGGTGAAAATACCCTTTTTGTTGCCGTTGGCACGCATAATGCCTTCGGTGGTCTGGAAGTCGGCAAAGTTCCACACCAGTTCGCCCTGCACAAAGTCGTAACTGTCAAACACATTGTGGTTCATATCCAGGTACTCGTTCTGGTACTCCTGGCTCCACATCACGCTGGGCAGCTTGTGCTCGGAGGGCATGGTGTCAGGCACCGTACTCGGTAAAGATCATCGGGCGGCCGTTCAAAACCTGTGCCCAGCCGTCCATCTCTTTGCGGAACGCCGTCTCGGCGTCCACAATGCACATGCCGCCCATCACATACCAGCCGTAATAGCGGTTCAGGCTGATGAAATCCGCAAACTGCTGGCCCTTGCTGTTGTTGGGCAGGCTCATCATCACGATGGCATAGGTGCGGGGGGCGTTTCTGGGGGTCAAGCTCGTGGGCCAGGTCAAACAGCGGCTTAAAGTATGCTTCGGTACCCTCGCTGGTGCACTGGGGTTCGTTTAGGATGCTCCATGCGATGACCGATGCGTGGTTCTTGTCGCGGGTGATCATATCGGTCAGGGCAGCCTTGTGGTTTTCCAGCAGCTTGGGGGTGGTTTCCTTTTCAAAGTAGCCCACCTTTTTGCCGTTGCCCTGGTTGGCAGCCAGGAAATTCATCGTGCTCTGCATAAAGCCGACGGCAGGCACTTCGTCAATGATCAAAAAGCCCTCTTCGTCTGCCATCTGGTACAGTTCTTCGGCATAGGGGTAGTGGCTGGTGCGGAAGCAGTTTGCACCGATCCACTTCATCAGCTCGTAATCGCGCTTGACGGTAGCCAGGTCCAGGCCGCGGCCGCGGATGTCGGAATCTTCGTGCTTGCCAAAACCGCGCAGATACACCGGTTTGCCGTTGAGCAGGAAGTGGCCATCCTTAACTTCAAAGGTACGGATGCCGATCTTGTCAAAATATTCATCGATCACGGCGTGGCCATCGGTAATGCGGATGACGAAGTTGTACAGGTAAGCGGCGTGCACATTCCACAGCTTAGCATTGGTGATTTTCAAAGTGCCGGTTTTGCCGCTGGCTTCGGCCACCTTGGTGGTGCCATCCAGCACTTCCACCGTCACATCATGGCTGCCATTCGTGGTTACGGTATAGTCTACCTCGGCACCGCCGTCCACCAGGCGGTGGGTCACCTCAAAATCCAGAACACGCTCTTTGGGCAAGGCCAGCAGCTTGACCGGGCGGTGGATACCCGCGTAATTGTAGAAATCAAAATACGGTGCCGCAACCTTTTTTCCGTTAGAAAGGGTGTTGGTCTGGCCTGCGGGCAGCATGTACTCGTTCAGTTCATTGTTGGCCAACACAGTCAGCTTGTTGTACTGGTTGTACCGCACAATCTCGGTCACGTTGGCATCAAAAGGGTAAAAAGCCGCCCTCATGGTTGGCAACTTCCACGCCGTTCACAAACACGCGGGCGCGGTGGGTGACAGAACCGAAGCGGATGGCAACATCCTTGCCGCTCCATTCACCCGGAACAAAGAAATCGGTTTCGTACCAGAAATCGCCGCAGTATTCGCGGGACTCCTTATCGGTAAAGAAATCGCAGAACGAAGCCGGGACCGGCATCGAGATGGGTTTGGGCAGTCCGACGCCCCAGCCGGCATCCATACCGTTGCTTTCGGGGTCGAACTCAAAGCGCCACATGCCATCCAGGCTGATAACGCGGCGTGCAGCGGAAGCGCAGGGGTACAGCAAAGATTTATTTTCCATAGCGTTGTTTCTCCTTGTTTCAATAAAATGAATGTTTTGCTCCAACAATTTTTCCGGGAATGTGGGGCCATTCGTTCAGTTTGGGTGGGGTTGGATACCAGACTGGGTGAAGTGTTTCCCTGAAATACGTTGGGCTTGCGTCATGTTGGTTCCGTGTTTTACAAAGGTTTTTGCGGTTCGGAAGTTGTTCGATGATTCTATTATCACATAAAACCGCCGGTATCGTTAGTAGATTTTTTGGGAAAACCCGCAAAATCTGCGAATAATTGTGGTGCCTGGCATTCGGCCCGGCCTGGGGACCGCACCACCATCGTAGAGTACGGCATGATACAATTTTGAAAGCTGCAATGCAGATAGGCCCACGGGACGATGGCAAGCATCGTCCCCTTACAAATCAGTTTCATGTTTCATCGCATACTTTCAGCACACAACAAACTTAATATTTTTGAGCGGCGCACCGCGCCGCGCTCCACCACCATTATTCTTTATTCATTATTATTTATTCTTTTAAGTAAAGCGTCCGTCTTACCTTATAATTGCTATAATTGCTAATTTCTCATTCCTCATTTCTAATCGCAAACCCTCCCTGCTCATCGCTTCCCCCCTGCATAATTTATGCTCCGATTTTCCTGTTTTACCTGTAAAATTTACTAACGCCATTCTTCCTGAACGTTCATAATATAGACACAAAGTTGTGGAACTGCGGTGAACAGTGTGGGGCTGGGTGCCGAAACGTTCCAGACAAGCGGAGGAAGAAATTCCATAAAGTGTACCTGAACAGGCCGCATTTTCAGCCTTTCAGATACACCCCAAGTAAGGAGAAAAGAAATGGCTAAGACAAGAACCCTGCCCGACAAGTATTATGACAAGGATTACGAAACAAACGGCATCCACCGTGTACCCCTGTGGCGCATTGCAGGCTTTGCGCTCAACAACACCGCAACCAACCTTTACCTGATGTTCATGAACTATGTCAGTTTTTATCTACTGGGCTTTGTTGGCGTTGGCATGGTCATGGCATCCAGCTTTACCATGGCTATGCGTATCTGGGACGGCGTAACTGACCCGTTCATTGGCTACATGGTGGATAAAACCAACGGTAAGTTCGGCAAAAACCGCCCGTTCATGGTCATTGGCAACATCATTCTGGCGGCTTCCAGCTTTATCATGTTCCACTTTACCCACAAACTGCCGGAAGGCCCCGCCCGCTTTATTTTCTTTGTTGCGTTCTGCTGCATTTATTACCTGGGCTACACCTGCCAGTGCGTTGTTACCAAGAGCGCCCAGAGCTGCATGACCAACGATCCCAAACAGCGCCCCATGTTCGCTTCTTTCGATGGCGTGTTCAATACCATCCTGTTTACGGTGCTGGCTATTGTCGTTGCCAACATTGCCAACAAGTATGCTGATGTTGGCAACTATACCTCTACCCAGTTCTTTCCATGAATTCTGGATGATGACCGCCATTATGTCCGCCATCTTTACCGTGATCGCCGTCATCTCCATTGCACCCAAAGACCGCCCGGAATTCTTTGGCACTGGCAAACCCATCAAGGTCGGCCTGAAAGACTACTGGGATACCCTGAAAAACAACCGCGCTATCCAGATGCTGGTGCTGTCCGCCTCCACGGATAAGCTCGGCTCCACTGCCAAAACCAGCGCTGTTGCCGTTGCTATGTTTGCCTGCATTGCCGGTTCCATCAAACTGCAGGGCAGCGTGACCGCCGTTACCACCATCCCCAGCGTCATCCTCACCTTCCTGGTTATCTCCATCGTTGCCACCCGCTTTGGCCAGAAAAAAGCCATGGTCATTGGCTCTATCGGCGGCATTATCTGCAACGTTATCCTGTCCGCCCTGTGGATTGTTGGCGACCCCACAACAATGACCAGCAACCCCGAAACCGGTGCATTGAACTGGGGCCCCTTCCTGATCACCTATGTTGTGTTCAGCATCCTGTATGCCGGCTGCCAGGGTATTTCCGGCAATATCGTAATTCCCATGACCGCTGACTGCGCTGACTACGAAGTTTATCGTTCCGGCAAGTATGTTCCCGGTCTGATGGGCACCCTGTTCAGCTTTGTGGACAAGATGATTTCCTCTTTCGCTCCCATGATCGCCGGTCTGGTGTTTGCTGCCTGCGGCTTTACCGACCACAACCCCAGCGTGGGCGATATCGTTACCCCGCAGCTGCGTGTTGGCGTTGTGTTCCTGGCATACGGCCTGATCACTATCGGTTTGATCTGCAACCTGATTGCCATGAAGTTCTATCCGCTGAGCAAAGAAAAGATGGCCGAGATCCAGGACGAGATTGTCAAGATCAAGGCAAAGGCTATGGCCGAAGCATAACCCCAAACCGAATCACATTCCCCGCGGGGCCGCCCGTCCATCGGGCGCACCCGTTGTTACAGTGAGGTACTTGCATTGGAAAAGCAAATGGAAATGGCTTCCGAAACCACCCAGAACTCTGCACTGCGCACCGATGAAGCTGCCAGCCACGGCCCCCTGTGGCGGCTGATTGACTGCGCTGTGACCGCCCACGCTAACCGGGCCAAAGTGCCGGTGAACCGCAAGGCCTACCTGCGGTGGTGCCTTCTTGGGGTATTTGGCGCCCAGCGCTTTTATGCAAAACAGTGGAAGATGGGCTTGCTCTACCTGGTCACCTGCTGGAGCGGATTTTCTATTGCCATGACAATGATCGACGCAATGATCGCCGTGCCGATGAAACCGGACGAAAACGGCATCATTTACCTGTAAAAAGCCTCCTCCCTCCGCGGCCCCGCAGGCTGCTGTTTGCCTGCGGGGCTTGCTGTGGATTCAGGGAAACAGCGCATGTTGGCAAAATTTCAGGGTAGTACCTGCACAATATGCCGAAAAGCAGCTATTGCTTTTGGTTATTATTTCCGGCAAAATTGCTTTCCATTTCCGCGCAGACATGTGTTAAACTAGAAGCAGTAAAGTCACACTTTTTAACGCCGATACGGCACACAAGAAAGGCGACCCGCCATGGACCAGATCGTTCAGCTGTTGTTCAACCCTAACCACCAGGCCCCCCAGCCCGCTTGTGTTGGCGGTGTTGGTAGCGCTTGCCGTGGGCATGCCGCCCATCATGCGTTACTTGGCCGGGAAAAGCAACAACGATAATACGCGGGGCAAAAAATAACCCCTTTACCCGGTGGGCACGCGGCAGCGCCGCCCGCCGCTGAGAAAACGAGGTGCCTGATGCAAGCAGATTTACTGGACGTTCTGACCCGGCTGGCCTCCGCCAGCAACATCCGCTGCATGCGGGTAACGCCGCCCTTTGATGGGCTGGACCAGTTTGATTACGGACTGCGCAAAGCGCTGGACCCCTATTTTGACTGGCAGGAATTCGGCAGCCTGTTGCTGCAAAGCACCCCGCCCAACACGCTGCTGTTTGCCGAAGGCACCTTTGAATTGCAGTTTGCGCTGTTCCGCATTCCAGACGAAGAAAACGCTGTGTTCATGATCGGCCCGTGGGCCACCGCCGAGCGCAGCGAAAAAATCCCGCAGCTGGGCACGCCGTCACATTGGTGAGAAAGGCGATGACGCTGTACAGAGCTACTATAACGGGGTGCGGATTCTGTCGGGCAGCGGTTTCCAGGCTTCCATCGTGGCAGTTGTTTCCATGATGTTCCCCAAAGAGGAATTCCACCTGGACCAGCAGAAAGAGTTTCTGCCGTTCCATTTTACCACTGACCTGCGCTATTTTACCGAACCGGAGTTCCAGCGGGAGATCCCGATCCAGATGCTTGAACAGCGCTATGCCAACGAAAATGTCATCTGGGACGCGGTGGCTTGCGGCAACACCGAAGCTGCGCTGAAAGCCTGCCAGCAAATGGCACGCTTTACCTATGGCGGGCGTTTTTTCGGCTCACTGTACCAGACCAAGATCATGCTGACCGTAATGAACACTTCTGCTGCGCAAAGCCATTGAGCGCAGCAACATCCACCCGTATTACATTGACGAGATTTCCTCCCGTTATGCCCTGATGATCGAAAACATGGTGGACGAGGAAAGCTGGCCGCTGGTGCAGACAATGGTAAAAGAGTACTGCGCATATGTGCGGCGGTATTCTTTGCAGCAATATTCACCGCTGGTGCAAAAGGTCATCAATACGATCAACCTGAACTTGTCGGACCAGCTTTCGCCCAAAAGCCTGGCCGCTATGTACTATATCAGCCCATCGTACCTCTCCAGCCTGTTCAAGCAGGATACCGGAACCACCCTGACAGATTTTATCAACACGCAGCGCATCCAGCGCGCGGCCAATCTGTTGAGCTCCACCGAGCAGAATATCTCGGTGGTGGCGGAGCAGGTGGGCATCCTGGATGTGAACTATTTTACCAAGATGTTCAAAAAGTCGATGGGCAGCACCCCAACCCAGTACCGCCGCCAGAGCCGCGCACGGTAACCCCAGAAAATAAAGAACTACAAAAAGCCCATACCGAAAAGCAGAGACAGGGAAATCCCGCTTTTCCGGTATGGGCTTTGCCATAGGTAAAGGTGCAAGTAGGAGGTTATTGTGCAGAGAAGAAAAGCTTGAACAAGTAAAAAATGAGGAAAAGAGAAAATACAATGACAAAAATCAGTCCAGCACCAGCGCACAGGAAGCACCAGGCAGCGCAAGGCTGGCGGTTTCGGTAGGGGCGCGGTGAGGCAAGGGTGAACAATAGTAACAATGCACCGCGCGCCCTCTCGTTGGCAGGCAGCCAACAGATACAGGGTGCCCGGCACCGCGCACAGCGCCCGCGGCCAATCGCCGGTGGGCCATTCGCAAAGGAAATGGCGGGTCGGGCCGCTGCGCTGCCACGCCGAGATGGTGTTGGGCCCGCGGTTGCTGACAAACAGGGTGCCATCCGCCGTGGCGCAGGCACCACCCGGCCAGCTGCGCGGCTTGGGCACAGTGCTTTGGCCTGCACAGTGGAAACGGTGCAGCCGTCATGGTTCAGCACCCGCATGTGGCCGTCCAGCTCATACACACAGTCCAGCATGCCGTCCCCGGCATCCAACACCTGGCGCGGGCCGCTGCCGGTGGGCTGGGGCAGAGCCTTTACGCTGCCGGTGGGCAGATTATTTTCCAACGCAAGGCGGTACAGGCGGCTGTTGCCCAAATCCGCCAGGAATAACGCGTGCCCCACAGACTGCACCCAGTGGGCGTTGGCCCCTGCGGGCTGAAATTGCCACAAAATGCGAGTCAGGGCACTATCCACAGCAAAATACAGGCCGTTTTCAAAGCAGCTGCCATAAATCACATCGCCGCAGGCATACAGATGGCACAAGCCGCGGCCGGTAGGAATTTCAATGCGGGCGATCTCGCGCAGGGTCGTGCCGTCCAGCACATAGGCGGTCACATCCGCGCCATCCACGCGTTCCGATGCGGCATAAATCCAACCATTTTGCCCCCGGCAGCAAAAGCTGGGGGCACGGCCATGCCGCAGGGTAGATAAAGTTTCCAGCGTTCCGTCCGCCGTTAAGCGGCACACCGCCAGGTCATCGCACCCCGGCGCACCATAGCCGGAAAATAAAAGAGTGTGGGCCATTGGGAACCTCCGGGAAAAGTTAGGAGTCAGGAAGCAGGGGGAGAAGTTAGAACAATTAGGAATGAGGAAGTAGAAAGTAGGAATTGGTAGGGTGAGAGGTAAGGGGAAGAAGATGATGGACAATAAAAATTATCTGTGGGGAACAGTTTATCTCCAGTCTAAGAGCTGCCTTCGGGCCAATTCGGCGGCGGGGGTCGGGTGACCCCGCCCTACCTCAAATTCCTAATTAACTCCTAACTCCTCCTTCCTACCTCTTACCTAGTTTCAGCAGTCCATATCATGTGCCTTAATGCTTGTTCCGCCGTCGGAAAGCAGGGTCTGGCCGGTAATGTTGGCGCTCATATTGCTGGCAAAAAACAGGGCTGTGTTGGCAATATCCTGCATGCGGCCAGGCTCCAAAGGCTGGCAGCGGTGCAGGGCAGCGTCCAACTGCTTTTTGCCGGCATCGTCCAGCTTGTCCATGTCATCATACATCACATCGCTGATGACCACGCCGGGGCAGATAGTGTTCACCCGGATGTTATCCTTGGCGTAATCCAGTGCCATCACGCGGGCTGCGGCATTCATTGCGCCCTTGGTACCGGCGTACAGCATGTTGGTGGGCTGGCTCATCAGGCTGTGAATGGACGAAATGTTGATGATGCTGCCGCCCCCGCGCGCCTGCATGGTGGGGATAACTTTGCGCGCGCAGCGCACGCCGCTGAGATAGTTCGTTTCCAACAGGCGGAACATATCCTCATCTTTGTATTCCGCTGCAGGACAGTGGCAGTTGACGCCAACGGTAGAAACCAGAATGTCAAAGCCGCCGCTGTCCTTTACGGCAGCATCCACAAAGGCTTCGGTCTGGTCGGCTTTGGCCAGGTCTACCACATAGCCGCGGCAGCCGGGGCGGATGAGCTGCAATTCTTTTTCTGTGGTGCGCACATATTCTTCGTTGCGGCCACCGAAATAGACGTCCGCCCCCTGGCGCGCAAACAGCAGGGCAATGCTTTTGCCAATGCCGCGGGCAGCGGTGGTGATGAGCACATTTTTTCCCGCCAGCATCTGGTTATAATCGGGGATCGTGCTCAGGTAAAGCGAAATATCTCTCATATCAGCACCTCTTTTTTCTGGCCGGGCGCGCCATAGCGCTCAATGTCAAACTGCTGGTACAGCTCATCAATGGCGGCTTCGTCACCGGCGGCGGCACGCAGTTCCACGCTCCAGTCCAGCCCGCGATACTTGGCCGCGGCGGGGTTGGTATCAATAAAGTTCAGCAGGGCCTGCATCATCTGGTCGTTCCACACCACGGCGTCCACATCGGCGGTGGTGTAGATACCGGCTTCCAGCTTGGGGAATGCGTACAGGTCGCGCACCTGAGATTTGTAGGCGTGCTCAATGACGTAATCTACCATATGGCTGGGCACAAACAGAATGCCGTTTTTGGTGCCGATAACGATATCGCCCGGCAGGCAGATGGCCGCGCCGATGCGGCAGGGGCCGTTGAACGCCGTGATCTGGCAGTCCCGGATGGGGGTGGGGTCTACGCCGCGATAGAACACCTGCACATCAATGTTCTGCATCTGTTCCAAATCGCGCACGCCGCCCCACACCACCACGCCGCCGTTTTTGGTGCGGGCCTTGACCGCGGTGGTCAGGTTGCCGCCCACAAAGGTGCCGCGCAGGATCTTATCATACAGGTCGCACACAACAACATCGTTTTCTTCCAAGCTGTCGATCACCCACTGGTTGCAGTCGCCTTTCCAGCCACGGCTGCGGGCTACATTGAACACATGCTGGCGCAGGTCCGGGCGCTGGGGCATAAAGCAGCAGGTCACAGCACGGCCGTACAGCTTTTTGTCCGGGTGCAGAGGTTTCAAATCACCCTGGAACTGGAACCGGTATCCGCAGGAGTACAGCGGCTGCCAGATTTCTTCCTGGGTCAGGTTTTTCAGGATCTCTATTTTTTCATCGCTCACGCGGGGGCGGCCATTGGGGTAGCGTTCGCCGGTCCACTCTGCCGTCATGGCAATGATCTGGTCGCGGTCATTCAGCAGCATAATTTCCTCACTTCCACAGCGTCCAGCTGCGCGTTGTGCCGGGGGCTGTCCAATAGGGGGCGGGGGCGTTCTGCCAATCCGGCATGCTGCGGGCTTCGGGGTCAAACACCACTTCGCCCTCACGCAGGGTGGCAACGCACTCCAGTTTGCCCTCGCCGGTCAGGCGGGCACCGCCGCAGTCCATGTAGCCGAACTTACCTTCGCGGTTGCGCAGCACAGCGATATCTGCGCAGGCACCCACATCCAGCGTGCCCAGTTCGGGGCGGTGGATGCTCAGCGCCGGGGCACGGGTTACGCGGTACAGCACATCCTGCAGCGGCATGCCCATGGCCAGGAACTTGCTGGCAACATACAACAGGTCAATGGCGGGGCCGGTCACGTTCTGGTGGTGCAGGTCGGTGGAAATGGTGTCCGGCCAGAAGCCCTGGTTGAAGCAGCCGACCGCCTGCCGGAACCAGAAGCTGCCGGAGCCGTGGCCCACATCAAAGTGAACGCCACGCTCCCGTTCGGCCAGCATATAGGGGGCTGCATCCTGCCGTTTTCGTCCATCAGGGGGAACTGCTGCGCAAACACATGGGTGTGTACATCGCCTGGGCGCAGGCGGGCCAGGATGTCTGGGTAGCTGCGTTCCGGCACAATGGGGATGCTGTCCACCATCACGATCTTTCCGCTCATGGAAGCTGCCTTGATAGCGCCGTCAATGGAAGCCCAGATGGGGTGGTCAGCATCCTCGTGCTTCGCCCAATAGTGGGCACTCTTGACGCCGACAATGACATCCGACCAGGTGTTGGCAACGGCGGCGGTGATTTCGGGGTTGATGTCAGCCACAGCCTGCTCTGACGGGGGGATAGTGCATCCCCTTGGCGGCCATATCAATAAAGGCGAGAACACGCACCTTGGTGGCGTCGATAACGTTTTCCTTGAAATCGCCAAAGTTGCGCCAGCCGGTGGTACCGGCGTCCACTGCAGTGGTAACACCGGCGCGGAACATGTATTCTTCCGCGTTGATGGTGCGCAGAGAATCCGGCATCTGGTAGGGGAACACCGGGTAGACATGGCAGTGCATGTCGATCAGACCTGGGGATACGATCAGACCGGTCACATCCATCACGGTCTCGGCATCCGCCGCGTTCAGGTTCTTGCCGCGGGCAGCAATTTTGCCATCCTTAATGGCAAGGTCACAAAGTTCCATAGTTCCGGCGCAGGGGTCGTACAACGTGCCGCCCTGCAGAATAAGATCATACGCAGACATCCTGATTCCCTCCCAAGGTATTGCGGTAGCGGTCCGCAAGTACAAAAATCATTTCAACTTCAACGGGGATATTGTGGTTGGGC
>VOFK01003028.1_pt1:0-57500 | contig 132497 bp, 152 predicted proteins | sample 5384121 | NCBI WGS metagenome assembly VOFK01 (sample SAMN12384730, study PRJNA508395) | human gut metagenome | isolation source: healthy gut J | host: Homo sapiens
CTGAACACTTAATACGTAATATCAGTTACGTATTGCTATCGGACATAATGCAGCAAAGCTTCATTCAAATGGTGGCGGAAGTGCGGAGATTGCGGCACTTTATGAGATCAATCCACTGCTTGGCATTAAGATGGAGCTTGGCGGTAACTGCGAAGTGACCTATGCAGAAGGTTATTATGTACCGGATAAGAACAGACAGCAGGTACTGAACTGGCAGGAGGTAAGTCTGGATGAACTGGCATCGGAGCAGGGTGCTTATGAAGGAAATGATCCGGAAGGACAGAAGATCCAGAAGGCACTTCGTGAAGAAGCAGTTGCACTTGCTTCTGAATATGATGATGTGCTCTTTGTTGGCGGTTTAAATCATGATACAGATGAAGAAGGATACGACAGACCGGATCTTACACTTCCATATCATCAGGATGAATTGATTACGGAGCTTTTAAAAGTGAATCCGAATATGGTCATTGTTATGATGGCAGGGAATCCGGTTGATATGAGTGCATGGATCGATGATGCAAAGTCAATTGTATGGATGAGTTATGCAGGAATGGAAGGTGGCAGAGCACTCGGTGAAATCCTGTTTGGTGAAGTAAATCCATCCGGTAAACTTGTGATGACCATGCCGAAATCTCTTGATCAGGTACCGGCGATGGTTTTGGAGATTTCCCGGAAGAACCTTAACGGAAGAAGAACATGAAAGAATGAATGCAAAATTGACGGAAACATACAGAGAAGGCGTATTTGTCGGATATCGGTATTATGACAAATATCAGATCCCGGTACAGTTCCCATTTGGCCATGGATTATCTTATACGACATTTTCCTATGGAGATATGCAGGTAAAAGAGCCGGATGGTCAGACATTTAAGGTACAGATCCCGGTAACAAATACCGGAAAGCTTGCCGGAAAAGAGACGGTAGAGCTGTATGTCGGAGAAGCGGAGGTAAGTCCGGAGAATCCTGTGAAGGAGCTGAAGGGCTTCTGCAAGTTATCACTTGCACCGGGAGAAACAAAGTATGCGGAATTTGAATTGACAGCAGATGCATTTCGTCATTTTGATGAGAAGACGGATGCGTGGAAGGTCATAGCAGGAAGTTATACAATCTATATCGGAAGTTCTGTTTCTGATATTCGGTCGGTAACAACCATAACAGTAAAATAATTAATAGATAAAATGCCGGTATGAACGGTCTGTCTGCCGGTACTATGAAACATCCATAGAGCAGCCGACTGATTTTCATACAATTTTGTGCTATGTCGGAGCTGCAAATGAATTTATTGCAGCAAAGACATATGCATATAAAATTGTATGAAAGAAGGTAGGCAAACGTGATGTTCATAGTACCGGCATGCAGATCGTTCATATCGGCATTTGTACGTTTATTGTTTTATTGATATTCATTGAGCCATTCGATTATGCCGTTTGCGATCGCGGCGGCGTAATCGTCCATGTTATCATCGTAGAGCGCTACGTCTTTTTCGTTGCTGATAAAGCCCATCTCGATGATCAGACTTGTCATATTTGTCTGTTTGATAACGATGTAATCGTTGTCACTGTCAAACTGTGTTCCGGTACGGACACCACGGTTATCGGAGATTCCGACCTTTTCCAGATTGGACAGGATGGTTTCTGCGATTGCGTGATTCTTTTCGGAACCGGAGCTGTAGATCCATGCTTCTACACCACAGGCCTCAGGATTTGCTGCATAGTTCCTGTGGAGTGCCAGATAGAGATCTGCGTCGCAGTCATTTGCAATCGCAGCACGTTCTTCGGAAGAAACGGTAGAATCATCATCACGCGTCATGACAACTTTTACTCCGTTTTTCTTTAATAGTTTTGCAACCTTTAAGGAAAGCTTCAGATTTCCGTCTTTTTCATGAATATTATTAATTCCGGTTGCACCGATATCAGAACCGCCATGTCCCGGATCCAGACAGACTGTGTATTTTCCGTCCGGTTTTATGATCGAGACAGCATCCTTGCTGCTTTTTGACCGACTGACCGCCAACAGGACGGACAGAACGATAACGGCGATGAGCAGGACGATGTTGACACCGATCAGGAATTTTATGACAGACCGCATCTGTGTAACGGTCAGTTTCTTTTTTTGTTTTTCCAGCCATAATGTATAAAACTGCCGGAGCAGCCCTTTCTGTTTCTAGTTTATTCTCAACTAAGATACTCTAAAATGACCGGATTTTCAATATGATGGAAAAGATTTAATATTTGTGTATATGGGCAATATACGAAGAAAGATGGAACGACAGGTGACATAATACAGCAATTTATATAGAAAAAACCAAAAGAAACCGATAAATTTCTAAAGATTTCAATATTGTCAAATGAAAATATGAGTGTTACCCCTAATATAGGGTGGCAGGGAGAAGATAAGAAAAGGAATAAAAGATGATCGTAGATTTTCATACTCACACATATCCGGATAAAATAGCTTCAAAGACACTTGAACTGTTAGTAAGTAGATCAAAGACAAAGCCGGCATCAGATGGTACACTTGCAGGCTTGCAGCATTCAATGGCGCAAAGCGGCGTTGATATCTCTGTTGTCCTTCCTGTTGTAACCGCACCTCATCAGGTGGAGCGGATCAATACCGTGGCAAAGACAGTAACAGCCCAGTTTACGGGTAGTGGTGTCTGGTCATTTGGCGGAATCCATCCCGGAAATGATAACTATAAAGAGATTTTAAATGGTATCAAGTCTGCCGGATTAAAGGGAATTAAGCTGCATCCGGATTATCAGGATGCCATGTTCAATGATATCCGTTATAAACGGATTATCAGTTACGCAACAGAGCTTGGCTTGGTCGTTGTGGTTCATGCCGGAGTAGATATCGGACTTCCCTCTGTAACACATTGTACACCGGACATGGTGTGTGAAGTATTAGATGAGGTTCAGCCGGAGCGGCTCGTTCTTGCACACATGGGTGGCTGGAATCTCTGGGACGAGGTACTTGCGAAGCTGTGCGGAAGAAATGTATATATGGATACAGCATTTTCCTATGGAGAGATTGCATGGCTTTCGGGTGCTGAACATCGTTGGAAGCTGGCATCAGAGGAGATGTTCCTGAAACTGATCAGAGCACATGGAGCAGACCGGATCGTATTTGGAACAGACAGTCCGTGGACAGATCAGAAGCGGGCCATAAAGGACATACAGGCACTTCCGTTATCAGATGAAGACAAGAAAAAGATCCTTGGAGAAAACGCATTGCAGCTTTTGGGACTGCCGGATGCAGAATAGAAAATATAAAGAGAACTATACAATATATTTGAAAGCATTAGAGGATTCATATATAAAAGTAAAATAAATTTCCGATAAATTAGTAAAAATAGACATTGCGCAAAAATTAAAAATGTGTTACAATTTTGTTACAATAAGAAAAGGAGAGAAGATAGCTCCTAAGACATCCGAAATTTAAGTCGTTGTTTTTTTCACAAAAAATATTCATAAATACAAAGGGACTGCCTGTAAGATGGCGGTCCCTTTCCCTTTCTTGTGCAATCAGGTTCCTCTTGTCTAACGACTCGATGATTAGCGGTCGTCAAATTGAAAACAATTTTGTGCAATCAGGTTCCTCTCGTCTAACGACTCGATGATTAGCGGTCGTCAAATGCAGCCATGCAAGCATGCCGCACTTGACTCGTCGCCATAACAAAAAAAGAACCAGATCACATCTGGTTCTTAAGAGCTGGGCTACAAGGATTCGAACCTTGAAAATGCTGGAGTCAGAGTCCAGTGCCTTACCATTTGGCGATAGCCCATTGCTGTCAACAGATGATATTATATTATAACAGTTTGAAAAAAGCAAGCACTTTTTTAAAAAAATTATAAAAGTTATTTATACGCAATGAACACGAAAAATTTGAGAATAAAAATCAATGGAAATAGAAAATCCAGGTAGAAATAATAGCCCGGCTGTTGTATAATGGGAGCACTTGTGGAGATGACATTATAATAGGAAATGGAGAATACATATGTACAGTTTTGATGCGATCGTAAGATACAGCGAAACGCATGGAAGACAGGAAGCAAATGCGGCAACGATAGCAAATTACTTTCAGGATTGTGCGATCTTCGATTCAGAACAGGCAGGAATTGGAATTGAATATCTGAAGGACCATAACCGGGCATGGTTTCTGATCTCGTGGCAGATTGATGTGGAGCGGTATCCGGTATTACAGGAGAAGATCAGGGTTGGAACCTGGGCATATGATTTTAAAGGTTCCATGGGATATCGTAATATAGTTATTCGGGATGAGAATGGAGCGAATATTGTACAGGCAGCTTCCCAGTGGAGTTATATTGATACTGATACGCTTCGTCCTGTAAGAATTGAGCCTGAAGTAGGAGCAGCATATCCTCTTGCAGAAAAGCTTCCGATGGAATATGCTCCGAGAAAGATCCGGCTGATCGAAGGCATGGAAGAGACAGACAGAAGGGTTGTTCTGCCTTATCAGATTGATTCGAATAACCACATGAATAATGAAGCATATATTGCGCTGGCGTTGGAATATATCGATTCGGATGACATGATCTGTCAGATCAGAAGCGAGTATAAGCGGCAGTTTGTAAAAGATGAATGTATCGTAATAAAGAAAGCAGAAAGAGATAATCTGATACAGTTTGTATTTGCAGATGAAGAAGATCAGACCAGATGTATAGTAGAATTTAAAACAAAGAGAACGGGGAGACAGACAGCATGATCAAGATTGGCGAATGGAACCATTTAGAGGTTGTAAAAGAGAAAGATTTCGGCATTTACCTTGCCGAGAAAAAATACGATGACGAGGAAGTTCTGCTTCCGAAGAAACAGGTACCTGCGGGAACAAGAATGGGAGATCAGTTAGATGTATTTATCTATCGTGATTCCGCAGATCGTCTGATCGCAACAACAAATCATCCGATCATAACGATGGGAGAACTTGCAGTATTAAAATGTGTCAATGTGGACAGGCATCGGTGCATTTATGGACTGGGGACTGGAAAAGATATCCTGCTTCCTTTTTAAAGAGCAGACAAGCAAGGTAAGGGAAGGTCAGTCGTATCTGGTCCGGATGTATGAGGATCGTTCCAAGCGTTTGTGCGTCAGCATGAAGGTATATGCCTATCTGGAGACACAGTCCCCATATAAGGCAGGGGATTCCGTAAGTGGAACGGTATTTGAATTTAATCAGAATCTGGGAGCCTTTGTTGCGGTTGATAATCGTTATTCAGCCCTGATCCCGATGAAGGAGATCCATTCCCGGATCAATGTGGGTGAGACGGTAGAAGCCCGTGTGGCAAATGTCAGAGAAGACGGCAAACTCAATCTGAGTTTACAGAAGCCGATCCGTGAACAGATCAACAATGACAGCGAGATGGTATACAATATCATTGAAAGCTATGGAGGAACCTTACCATTTAATGACAAGGCAGATAAAGAAGTGATCGAGAAAGAGTTCGGACTTTAGCAAGAATGCATTTAAGCGTGCGGTTGGACATCTGTTAAAAGAGGGTAAGATCCGGATCACAGAGAAAAACATTATCATCAAATAATGTATTCGTAAATGAGCAGGAATGTTCAGGAGAAACAAAAAAGACAGCTATGCGTGTTATATGGCTGAAAAGTACCAGGAAATGAAAGGATGAATATGAGTAATTTCAAGGTTGAACTAAAAAAAAAAAAGTAGTAGACGACAGCTATGAGATCGAGATTGGATATGAGCTGGAACAGAAGCTGATCGATGATCTGAAAGCCGGTCTGGTTGGAAAAAAATATCCAAATTTGTAGTAGTTACAGACAGCAATGTAAAAAGAGCTGTATGCGGACAAGATTTATAAGATGCTTGAAGAAGCAGGATACAAGACAGATCTTATAAGTTTTCCGGCAGGAGAACTGAGCAAGACCTGAGCGACAAAGGAGTATGTAGAAGATACCATGCTTGCAAAGGGATATCGGAGAGATTGCTGCATTATCGCCGTTGGCGGTGGCGTGGTGACAGACCTTGCAGGATTTGTAGCCGGAACCTACGGCAGAGGAATTCCGTTTATCAATTATGCAACCACACTGCTTGCGGCTGCTGATGCATCGGTAGGTGGCAAGACTGCTGTTGATACGCCGCTTGCTACAAATCTGATCGGCCTGTTCAATCAGCCACAGAAGGTATATCTGGATATCGCAACATGGAAGACACTTCCACAGCGACAGTTATCTTCAGGTCTTGCAGAGACGATCAAGCATGCTTGCCTTGCAGACAGGGAATTCTTCGATTATCTGTCAGAGCATATCAAAGATGTGCTTGCAGTAAAGGACGAGGTATGCAGACATATCGCGGAGAAGAACTGCGAGATCAAATATCAGGTCGTTATGAAGGACGAGCGGGAAAGCGGTTTGCGTGAGGTTTTGAACCTTGGACATACGGTTGGAAGAGCCATCGAGACAGTCAGTGATTATAAGCTGTTGCATGGAGAGGCCGTTGCGATCGGTCTGGTTGCAGAGGTGAAGATGGCAGAACATTTTGGCTACTGTACAGCAGAGGATGAAGCAGCTATGGTTGCCATGTTGAAGCAGGCAGATCTTCCAACGGAGATTCCGGATTATATAGACCGTGACGCTCTGGTTAAGAAGCTGTATACCGATAAGAAGGTCAGAGACGGACATTTGCGTTTCGTTTTACAGCATGGAATCGGCGCAATCGAGGTATTTGATGGTGACCAGTATGCAAAAAGCCATACCGGAGAGTCTGGCAAGAGAGATCATTATGGAGATGTAGGCATTAAATTTCAGGAGGATATAAAAATGGATAAGAAGATAATCAGCACAGAGAAAGCACCACAGGCAATCGGACCATATTCACAGGCAATCGTTGCTAACGGATTTTTATTTACGTCAGGAATGGTTCCGATCGATCCTGCAACGAATCAGTTAGTAGAAGGAGATATCACAGTTCAGGCAAAACAGGCAATCTCAAATCTGAAGAATCTGATCGAGGCATCCGGTTCATCCTGTGACAAGGTTGTAAAGACTACAGTATTTATTAAGGATATGAACCAGTTCTCAATTATCAACGATATTTACAAAGAATATTTCAACAAAGATTTCCCTGCACGTTCTTGTGTAGAAGTTGCAAGACTTCCAAAAGACGTACTGATTGAGATCGAAGCAGTAGCAGTTGTATAAATAAAGATTATAAAATGATGGTGTGGCAGATGTATGAATGATATCTGCCACATTATTATAAGAGGGTATATGGAGACAAGAAAGAAAATTTTTGGAGCTGAATGTTTGTTTACAGCATTGATCGCAGTTTACGAGGTCGTAACGGTGCTGGCGTTATTTACAGATCTGTTTTCCGGCATCACGATAAAACAAAACATATTATTCAGTCAGAGCCTGATATTTGTACCAACAGTGTTATATCTGTTCATCATGAGAAAGCATGTAAAGGATATCATCTGGTTTCGGAAATTTCATCCGTTGACACTCCTGCTGCTTCCACCGCTGGTTCTGTTTATGGAGCCACTTATTACATTGTTAAATGCAATTTCAATGTTATTTGTGCGAAATGAGATCAGTAATGCAGCTTCAGCATTGGTTGATCATAATACACTTGGAACTTCGCTTTTTTTCATGGCATTTTTGCCGTGTGTGATAGAAGAACTGGCGTATCGTGGTGTCATGTTCGGAAGCTTTCATGAAGCCGGCAGATTAAAGGCCATATTGATGTCAGGCTTTTTATTTGGACTGATGCATATGAATTTTAATCAGATGGCATATGCGGTTGTGATCGGTCTGATCTTTGGATTTGTTGTAGAAGCAACCGGAAGCATTATTCCAACAATGATCATGCATTTTCTGATCAATGGTTTTTCTGTTGTTATAAAGCATATTGCAAATATCATTCCGGCGTTAAAAGATCAGGCAGAAAATACAGAAGTAACACAGACGATGCTGCTCAGCACCATCCGGGCATATATACCTATGGCACTGGTTGGCACTGTAATATCAGCAGGAATTATTTATCTGCTTGCAGTCATAAATGGCAGAAAGGAGAGCTTCGCCGCTGTATTCACCGAACCTTTTAACCGGTACGATGAAAATGGCAAAAAGCTTCGACTGCTTACCCCGCTTATGATCGTGGTCATCCTCTACTGCCTGATCCGCTGCGTTGTCGAAGAATTTTTATTTTAACTATGGCAAAATGCCCGCCAAATGAATCTGATCTGGTACCTGCTCTATTATAAATGACTTGCTGCGGTTTCTATTCATTGTACATGTCTGTGCGGAGCACTTAGTGAAGACGAGCGATATCGCGAAGTCTGAGGTTAGTGCGTGCCATGTAAGTACACTTAGCGAAAACGAGTGTTAACGAAGTTTGAGGTTAGTGTAGCTTACTTGATTCGCTCATGCTCTTGTGCTAACTCGTCCTTCGGACTCAAACAAGCACCCGCATTCGCTGACAATGTGCAATTCATCAAGAAATCCTCGCTAATGTCATATTATAATAGAGCAGGTACCAGATCAGATTTGTTTGGTGGGCGTTTTGTTGCTATATGTAAATGAGTAATAAAAAGATAAACAGAAAAATACACCATTCGATATACAGGGATTTATCCAGTTTCGAGTGTTGGTGTTTTCACTATGAAAAACATTCGCGAGTTTATCATAGTGGAAATATCAATAGCAGAAAAAATCCTCCATTGTGGATAGTAAATCCCTCTTTGTATGCTGGTTCTTCCACTAAAATATAACATATGCGAGGCTTTCGTTGTATGGTGCACATTGCCAGTAAATACGGGTGCCTGTCTGAGCCGAAGGCGAGTTGGCACAGGAGTATTTACGGATCAGGCATGTGCAACATACAGAAAACGCAGCAGGTCATTGTTAGTGGAAGAACCAGCATATGAAGAGGGCACACAACCATAAGGGGGATTTTTTGCGTGTTTGGCTAGTCCTCGTTGCAGATCAGACCGTAGAAGGAGATCAGGTACAGTCCGGCGATACCAACGAGTGTGTAGATGATTCTGGAAAAGGCGGAGCCGGTTCCGAATAAAGCATCTACAAGATTAAAATTAAAAGATTCCGATGATACCCCAAACGATCGCCCCAACGATCACAAGAGTAAGACAAATAACATTAAATACTTTCATGGCATTCCTCTCTGATTTCTAATTATTTGGACATTAGTTTTTGGCAAGGCGTCGCAAAATTAATGGTTCCATATCTCTAGTTTGTGCGAACATGAAAAAAAAAAATATACTGCCATTATAAGGGAAAATGTATACACAGGATGAAGGTATAAAATGAAAAAATATAACATAATGAATCTGGCGACAAAAATTTATTTGAAGCAAATATAAAAAATCAGTTGACAGGGTACAAACATTATGTTATATTAAAAACAACACATGAACAGATATTCAAATGTTCAATAAAAAAACAACGAGAGGAGGAACAGAATGAATAATACGGACAGCAGGGAAGCATGTGAATGCAAAGAGAACGATATTGCTGAGATCACCGCTGAGATTAATGAGATGATGCCGGACGAAGAGAATCTGTATGATCTGGCCGAGTTGTTTAAAGTATTTGGCGATTCTACCAGAATCCAGATCTTATACACACTGCTGGATCACGAAAAAAGTGTTGGTGACATCGCAGAAGAGCTTGGAATGAATGCATCTGCCATTTCTCATCAATTAAGAGTATTAAAACAGGCGAAGCTGATCAAGAACCGCAGAGCCGGAAAGAATATGTTTTATGAGCTTGCCGATGACCATGTAGCAGTGATCATGCGAATGGGACTTGAGCATATATTTGAATAATAAGAAGGGTTAAAGGTGGATATTATGATGAAGAGATATAATTTAAGTGATGTAGATTGTGCAAATTGTGCAGCAAAGATGGAGGAGCAGATCAGCAAGTTACCGGGAGTTAACAGCGCATCTATCAGCTTCATGGCACAGAAACTTACATTAGACGCAGACGAAGATAAATTAGACGAGATCTTAAAGCAGGCAGAAAAGATCATCAAGAGCATTGATGAGGAAGCTACGATCGAATATTAGAAATAATGCAGATCTGAACATTAATACGTTACAGATTTACATAAGCTGAAAGAGAAGATAAAATAAGAAAATTATCGCAGATAGCAGAAAAAAGGTGATGGATTATGAGTAAGAAGCAGAAAAAGATGTTAATTCGAATCATCGTTGCACTGGTGGTATTTATCGTATGCGAGATTGCAGAGAAGCTCATCCATTTGAATGGAGTGTGGGATACAGTTGTAAAGGCTGCGATGTTCGCAGTACCATATCTGATGGCAGGATATGATGTCCTTTTAAAGGCGATCAAAAATATCAGCAAGGGTCATGTATTTGACGAAAACTTCCTGATGGCAGTTGCAACTGTAGGCGCATACGGAACCGGAGAATTTGGCGAGGCGGCAGCCGTTATGCTGTTCTATCAGGTCGGAGAATGGTTCCAGAAATATGCAGTCAACAGATCAAGAGCCAGTATCACAGATTTGATGAACATTATGCCGGAATATGCAAATATTGAAAAAGATGGACAGATCGTTCAGGTAGAACCGGAGACAGTTGCGATCGGTGATATCATCATCGTGCAGCCGGGTGAAAAAGTTCCTCTCGATGGTACTGTTATCGAAGGTGAAACATTTGTAGATACAGCAGCGCTTACCGGTGAATCCGTACCTAGAAAGCTGTCTGTTGGTGACGAAGTGTTAAGTGGCGTGATTAACCAGAACGGTGTGATCCGTGTCAAGGTATCAAAGGAATTTGACGATTCGACCGTATCGAAGATTTTGGAACTGGTGGAAAATGCAAGTACGAGAAAAGCACAGTACGAGCAGTTCATTACCAGATTTGCAAAAATACTATACACCGATCGTATGTTTCCTTGCACTTGCAGTAGCGATCATTCCGCCGATCTTTGTAGGTGAATTTGGTAAATGGTTCCACCGTGCACTGATCTTTCTGGTAGTATCCTGTCCATGCATTGGTCATCTCCATTCCACTTAGTTTCTTCAGTGGAATCGGCGGAGCATCCAAGGCAGGTATCCTTGTAAAAGGAAGTAACTATCTGGAACTTCTGGGTAAAGCAAAGATTGCCGTATTTGATAAGACCGGAACTCTGACAAAGGGTGTATTCAAGGTTGTAGAGACATGCGCAAATGGAATCAGTGAGGATGATCTTCTGGAGCTTGCAGCATATGGCGAATATTACTCCAACCATCCGATCGCAGCATCAATCAAGGCTGCATATAAGGGAACGGTACAGATCGACCGCCTCGATGGATATGAGGAAATCTCCGGAATGGGTATCAAGGTCTTAAAAGATGGAAAAGAAGTGTTAGTCGGAAATAAGAAGCTTCTGGATTCCAGAAAGATATCCATGGCAGGAGCAAAACAGCCATCCAAGGTTGGAACAGTCCTCCCTTTTCGTAGCGGAAAATGGTGCATATAAGGGATGTATCACGATCGCTGATGAGATCAAGGATGGCGTTAAGGATGCGATCGCATCAATCAAGAAATGTGGAATTGATAATGTTGTTATGCTGACCGGAGATAAGAAAGAGGTTGCTGACAGTGTAGCAAAAGAGCTTGGCATTGATACTGTATGTGCAGAGCTGATGCCGGGTGATAAGGTAGATAAAGTAGAACAGCTTCTCCGCGAGAAGGATGAAGACAGTACATTGATCTTCACCGGTGACGGAATCAATGATGCGCCTGTTTTAATGCGTGCCGATGTCGGTATCGCAATGGGAGCTATGGGTCAGGATGCTGCGATTGAAGCAGCAGACATCGTTTTGATCGATGATGATCCGGGCAAGATTGCCGTAGCATATGCAATTGCCAGAAAGACGGTTCGTATCGTGCAACAGAACATTGTGTTTGCACTTGCTGTCAAGATCATTGTTATGGTACTCGGTGCCCTTTTGGCTTTGCAAATATGTGGGCAGCGGTATTCGCCGATGTCGGTGTTGCTTTCCTCGCGATCATCAACGCAACCCGCGCGCTGAAGCCATGATGTATAAATAAAAATACCATATAAGAATGAGACATCTATATCTTTATTACGCAGAACACTTTCGTTCTATTCTCACGCAGCGGTTCTAACCTCACTGCCTATGGCAGTTCACTAAGAACCGGCGTTCGAATAGGTCTGCTACATAAAAAATATAGATGTCTCATTTCTTTTATATGGTATTTTTAATTTGTTGCTTGTGACGAAAGCGTTTCAAACTATAGATCTATGAATAAATCAAGATAATTCGAAAGCGAATACTTTATAACTGGTGTGTTTGCATATTGAGAATTTGAATAAAAAGAGAAGACCGTCTTACTATTATGAAGCAAGCCTGTTTCAACGCCGGTTCTTAGTGAGTCGCCAAAGGCGAGGAGCTTAGTACCGTTGCGTTGAAATAGAGTGCAAACGACTTGCGTAATAATAGGTAAGACGGTCTTCTCTTTTTTCATAGATTTATGCAAACACACCAGTTGTAAAGTGTTCGCATAAACTACTGCTCTTCGTGAGCGAGTGCCGCAGCAACAAAGCCTTTGAAAAGCGGATGCGCTTTATTTGGTCTGGACTTGAATTCCGGATGCGCCTGAGTTCCGATGAACCAAGGATGATCCGGAATCTCGATCATCTCAACGATGTGACCGTCAGGAGAGAGACCAACCAGTTCCATACCATTATCTGTTAAAGCCTTACGGTAGTCATTGTTGACTTCATATCTATGTCTGTGACGCTCATGGATGTATTCTGTGCCATAGAGCTCATAGGATTTGGAATCTTTGCTGAGTACACATGGGTAAGAACCAAGTCTTAATGTTCCGCCGAGGTCTGTTACATCATGCTGATTCGGCATGATATGAATAACCTGATGGAAAGAGTTTGGATTGAATTCTGAGCTGTGGGCATCTGCATAACCAAGGACATGTCTTGCAAATTCAACGATCGTGAGCTGCATACCGAGACACAGACCAAGGTAAGGAACCTTTTTCTCTCTTGCATACTGAATTGCGGTGATCATGCCTTCGATACCTCTGTCACCAAAACCGCCCGGAACAAGGATTCCATCGACGTCACCCAGTGTTTCTTCCACATTTTCAGGAGTTACAAGTTCGGAATCTACCCATTTGATCTCGACCTCGGCATCGTTTGCAACACCGGCATGCTTTAAGGATTCAACAACGGAAATGTATGCATCATGCAGTGAGACATATTTGCCGACGAGAGCAACACGAACCTTTTTTCCGGATTCTTCCAGGCAGTGATCATATCATTCCATTCCTTCCATGCATGTGGTTCCGGAGCAGGACAATCCATATGTAAGCATTTGCATACAACATCAGCGAGATGCTCTTTCTCCATAGCGAGAGGAACTTCATATAATACATCAACATCCAGATTCTGGATGACATTCTGGCTTAGGTACATTACAGAATAATGCAATCTTATCCTTTAAGCCCTGGTCCAGTGGATAATCAGAACGGCAGACCAGAATATCCGGCTGGATACCCATTCCCTGCAGGTTCTTAACACTCGCCTGCGTTGGCTTTGTCTTTAATTCACCGGAAGCTTTCAGATAAGGAATCAGAGTAACGTGGATCATAATGCAATTCTCATGTCCGACATCATGTGTGAACTGACGGATCGCCTCTAAGAAAGGCTGGCTCTCGATATCGCCGACTGTACCGCCAATTTCGATGATCGCAACCTCGGTATCCTTTGCATCCGGATTCCGATAGAAGCGCTCTTTGATTTCATTTGTTATATGTGGAACTACCTGTACGGTGTGTCCGCCGAAGTCGCCGTGGCGTTCTTTCTGTAAGATACTCCAGTAGATCTTACCGGTCGTAACATTCGAATTCTTATTCAGACTTTCATCGATAAAACGCTCATAATGACCAAGATCCAGATCAGTCTCCGCCGCACCATCATCGGTTACGAATACTTCACCATGCTGGATCGGGTTCATAGTACCCGGATCCATGTTGATGTATGGATCGAATTTCTGGCTGGTAACCTTGTAGCCTCTCATTTTGAGCAGACGACCAAGGGAGGCAGCAGTGATACCTTTACCAAGACCGGATACGACACCGCCTGTGACAAACACGTACTTAATAGGCATAATAATTTCCTCCTGATATATTCTAAAAACGCATAGACATACGCTCTCATTAAAAAAACACTCATTATTATACGAGAGCATTTTTTCAAAAGTCAATCAGCCGTATCGAAAAACAGGATGTATCCGGCATAAAAAAAATATGGTATGATAGTATATAAGAAGTCAAACTTAATAAAATTATGGGAAATTATTCGCAGACTTTAGAAAATAAAGTGAAAAATATACATTTGACAGGAAAATGAAGTGAGAAGACGGGAGATCTCGATGGGAGCAATTCAGTTTATCCATATCAGTGATGTGAATATCGGACGAAAAGCAGACAAATTACTGTTCGGACAGACCTGTGAAAAGGACGGGATAACGACCTTGAAACAGGTTGTTTCTGATGCAGGAAAATTACAGGCTGATTTTGTATTTATCACAGGGGATCTCTTTGACCATCCGGCAACAGAAGAAGATCTTGCGTGGATTGATGAGATATTTCTGCCGCTTGATAAAACGGCGGTCATTTATTGTCAGGGAGATCATGATTACATGAAATCAGATAGTGCACTTACGGGCTATTCTTTCCGGTCAAATATTTATGTGGCAGGCTGCAGCGAGTATCGGAATCCGGTTCCGGCAGGCTCTGCAATATATGGAGTAAAGCATGAAAATGCAACTGCCATGATCGATGTTATCCGGTTTCCGAAAAAAAATGCGGTACTTTATTGTGCTGGCTATTATAGTGCCGGAGCGCAGATGGCAGTTTTTAGATGAACTGACACCGGCGGATGATGAGATGACAAATATTCTCTGCTGGCTCATGCCGGAAATCATGGCGCGATACCGATCGATTATCCGACAATCGGAAAGCAGGATTTGATTATATCGGATTAGGACATGAAGCTTCCTATAAAAAAATATGTACAATGGCAGGATTTGTTATCCGGGTGTATTGGAACCGGACAATAACAGGGAGACCGGACCGCATGGCTATGTGCAGGGAAAGTTATCAGATGGCGTGGTATCGGTACGGCTTGTGCCTGCATCACAAAAAAGAATATAAGACGATCCGCTATCCGGTCAGTAATTATATGTCAGATGAAGAACTGGCAGATGAATTGCATCGTATTATTGCAAGAGAGGGAGAAAAAAATATTTATTCGATCTATCTGGTACGACCGGAAAAATGTGAGAAGACCTTTCATTTGCAGGAGGCACTGGCCACTTACCGGATTGCCGCGCTGATCGGAGAAGTGTATCAGCGTGAGGATTATGATGAATACAGAAAAGCAAACCGGGGAAATGCATTTGGACGATTGCTTGATAAACTGGATGCTGACTCTCCGATCCGGGAGGATGGGGCGAAGCTGGCAGTTGACCTCGTTATAGAACGATCAAAGATATACACCAGAAGCAGCCGGAAAATGAATGACCGGCTTTATGAGGAAACGATCCGGGTAGTGCTTGAGAATCTGAAACAGGATATGGATAAACTCCGTACCTCAAAGGATATTCAGGAATATGAACAGGCAAAGGAACGGCTGGCAGAAAGTCCGGATGTACTGGAACGCTTAAATGAAGCATGGGCAATGGAACGGAAGAACAAACTGGAGCTTCTGACTGCCCGGAACAATCAGGCGCAGATCGTACCAAGACACAGAAGCAAATGGATACGAACCGGTATCCGTGCCGCCATTGTTCCATTTGTCATATTCTGTATCATGGTATTGTTCCTGATGCCACGGGCGTACATTCAAATGTCAGAGCGTATGAATGGTACAGATGTGGTTCGTTTTCTGGTTACATCAATACTTGCAATCGTGCTCTGCTTTGTGGTCGGTTACGTATTTGCGCGACTGATCGATCAGAATAAGGCAGACGGAATACGAAAAGAACGCGCAGATGCAGAACGGCTTGAACGCGAGTTGGCTGCAAAAGGCGAGCAGCTTCACGAAGTCAGAACCGGATATCAGTTACAGGACACGAAGCGGCGAGAAATCCAGTCGGATGTGAATGCCAGAGAAGATCTTGTAGCGCAGACGATCTACAAGCTTCAGGTGATGGAAGAAGCGATGCGGATGTTAGAATAAAAAGAAAAAGGGCACTTTGAAAAACAGGTACCCTAGGATACTAACATATTTGCCAGCAGGATACTTACGACGATCCCTGCACCGAGAGACAACAGGGCGCAGGGGATGATATATCGGGATTTGCGGACTTTGGCAGCCATCAGATATACAGACATCGTATAGAATAAAGATTCCGTACAGCTAAGGATAATGGCAGCGGTGAGTCCTTCTCTGGAATCAGGTCCATAGTCGTTAAAGATATTTAGCATCAGACTGGTGGCAGACCCGGAGGAGAACAGCTTCGTTATAATGACGGGGATCACACAATCCGGGGTATGTATGAGAGAAGCAATCGGCTTCAGAGCGGTTGTGATCAGGCCAAGGGCGCCGGAATCATTCAAGATTCGCACAGCCACAAATAGACCAATCAGTGTTGGAACTAATTCGACTACGATCTTCATTCCATCAAATGCCCCATCAATAAAATCTTCATAGACATTCGTCTTTTTAATACAGCCATATAACACAACAGCAGATATGACCATCGGGATGATACTGTTTGAGATTGTTGTCAGCATATTCATTTTCCCCTCTTATTTATAATGACAGCCAGCAGGACGGCAACGGCGGTGGAGCAGACCGTTGCGATGATGCCGGGCAGGATAATGGCGGTAGGATGTTCAGAGCCATAGGTTGCACGATAGGCAATGATATTTACCGGGATCAGTTGCAGCGAAGAAATATTCAGAATCAGGAAGACGCACATCTCACGGCTGGCAGATTTGCTTTCCCTTGTTGTCCTTAGCCAGCTCCTGCATTGCCTTTAGTGCCGGCGGTGTTGCAGCCCACCCAATCCCTACGATATTTGCAATGATATTCGTACACATATATTCATATGCCGGATGCTCCGGGGAAAGTCTCGGGAATAAGAGCTTCATGACAGGGAACATTTTCGATGACCATTTCTTCATCAGACCGGTGCGTTCTGCGATCTTCATAATTCCACACCACATCGTAACAATTCCAAGCATGGTAATACAGAGTGAAACGGCGTCACTCCCGGCATCAATGATACCTGCATTCACATCTTCCATATGCCCGGTCAGAAGTGCGGTGATAATACCGACTAAGATCATGGCAGCCCAGATCAGATTAATCATAGAAGCCCCTTTGATTTTGCGTTTTACATAATGAATATATGCGGGAATATGGGGAAGTATGCTATAGTATTATCAATTTTTTAAATCCATACAATGTGAATTTTATATATTCTATATTGCAATAATATCAGAATAACGATAAAATAATGATAATATATTAACGACAAGAAGCATGAAATAAAAAGGAGTGATAAAAATGATACAGATTAGACCGGTTTCAGATCTTAGAAATAAGTTCCCTGAAATTGAAACAATTGTGAATAGTGGAAAGCCTGTATATTTAACGAAAAATGGATATGGGGCGATGGTTGTTTTAAGTATGGAAGAGTATGCTAATCTTACAGAGAATGTTGAAATGAAACTTGATGAAGCTGACAGACAGGCAAAAGCGACAGATAAAAAGACTTTCACACGAAGAAGTATTTAGCAAAAGCAAGGAGTGTGATGGATGCAAGATAAAATCTACAAGCTAAGATATTTGCCACTTTTTGAACAGGATTTGCTAGATACAGTGAATTATATTTCGAAGGTTTTAAAAAAATGAAGAAGCTGCAATGCGTCTGATAAATGATGTTGAAAACAGCAATATTAGCCAGATTAAACAATCCGGTAGCGTTTGAACAATATCATTCCAAAAAAAACGTGAATATCCATATTACAGGATCTATGTAAGAAATTATGTGATTTATTATGTGGTAATTGATGATGTTATGGAAGTACGACGGTTATTGTATGGTGCAAGAAATATAGAAAATTTGTTAAATTAATACATATAAAAAGAGCAGTAAAATTATCAGATTTACTGCTCTTTTTTATATGTATTCGTCTCAATCATCCTGTAATATGTCACATTTCCACATTTTCCCCATAAAGTATAGAGAGATGAATAATATGTAAATTCAGGAGGTATATTCATTTGGAACAGTATAGAAACTGCAACAGAAATGGCGGCAGATATCCTGCTCAGCCAAATCTCATGATGCAATATGCAAATAACCGCAATGCCTCTTCCTGCAATGGAAACCGTCAGGGCACAGGCGGCTGTCCTTCCAGACAGGATCATTGCGAAACAACAAGAGAAAAAGGATGTAGAGACCTGTGGCAGATTCAGTCCGCATCCGATTGGTATGGCGTATGTGCCAAGTCAGGAATTTGGGGAACTCTATGATGCGAAAAAGGGTCTGTGTGAAGGAACCATGTTTCCAGATCTGAATCTGATCTTTTGTGGTGTAAGGGGGAAATAGGCAATGAATAATATGAACAAACAGCAGCTCTTTGCCTTTATAACAGAAGTGTCCTTCGCGTTGGATGACATTTCCCTGTATCTGGACACTCACCCGGAATGTCCAAAGGCACTGGCAGTATACAATAATTATAAAGCAATGCGGCAGCAGGCAGTCCGCGAATACACGACCGCCTATGGTCCATTGAACCGATATCAGGTAAATGACGACAATTATTTTGACTGGGTTGACAAACCTTGGCCATGGGAAAGGGAGTGTGGTTGTTAAATGTGGATCTATGAAAAAAGATTACAGTTTCCGGTAAATATCAAAGAGACAAATGCACAGCTTGCGCAGGCAATAATCTCACAATACGGTGGACCGGATGGTGAAATGGGTGCATCGATGCGGTACCTGTCCCAGCGTTATGCGATGCCGGACAATAAAGTGAAAGCAATTCTCACCGATATCGGTACAGAGGAGCTGGGACATCTGGAGATCGTTGCCACGATCATCTACCAGCTTACCTGCCGGTTATCGATCGAGGAGATTAAGGCATCGGGATTTGACAAATATTACATCGATCACACCTTAGGAATCTGGCCGCAGGCAGCAGGCGGCATTCCATTTAACGCCTGCGAATTCCAGAGCAAGGGTGATCCGATCACGGATCTTTTCGAAGATATGGCAGCAGAGCAGAAAGCACGCTCGACTTATGACAATATCCTGCGTCTCTGCAAGGACTATCCGGATGTATATGAGCCGATCAAATTCCTTCGCGAACGTGAGGTCGCACATTTCCAGCGCTTCGGTGAAAGCCTTGGCATTGTCCGTGACAAGATGGATACAAAGAACTTTCTATGCATTTAACTCAGCATTTGACACAAGCGCTCCATGCGTGGAGAAATGCGGGAAGTAGAAGATAGCAGCTACCGGTTATTTATTATTATATAGTAGTGACAGAAGCAGAAAAATCAGGCAGCAATCCTGAATTGGGGATATCAAGCTGCCTGATTTTTTCACAATGTATATTATTGAGAATAATTCTTGAAAAGAATTATAAATTTATTCGGTTTGTGGTATAATGAATATAAAATTATTTGTTTGCAAGGATGAAAAAACAAATCGTATTTTGTAAAAGGGAGGTACAAGCATATGGACAAAAAAAGCAATCTATAATTTATCCTATGGTGTATTCATGTTATCCACCAGATCAGGGGAGAAGGTAAACGGCTGCATCACAAATACATGTATGCAGGTGGCAGGTAATCCGGTTCGGGTTGCAATATCTGTATTAAACACGAATTATACATGTGATCTGTTGAAAGAGAGCGGGATATTCGCTTTGAGTATTCTGGATCAGACCTGCTCATTTGCAACGATAAAACATTTCGGGTTCCAGTCCGGCAGAGATGTGGACAAATTCGCAGATCTGCAAATGCCAAAGGACTGCAATGACATTCCGTATATGGGATGGAATGCCTGTGCCGTGATCAGCGGAAAAGTAGTAGAACAGCACGACCTTGGCACACATACGTTATTTATCGCAGAAGTCGTAGATGCCAAGCTGATCAATGAAAATGCACCGTTGACTTATGCGGATTATCAGACAAAGGTAAAACCAAAAGCAGAACCGAAAGCCCAGGACAAGAAGATCGTAGGCTGGCGCTGCCGTATCTGTAATTATGTATATGAAGGAAGCGAGCTGCCGGCAGATTTCACCTGCCCGATATGTGGACATGGGGTAGAGGATTTTGAGCCGGTGTATGAGGCGTAAGCTATTAAAAAACTTATAAACAGGAGGACAATGCTATGGAACGAGTAGCAAAATTTTTAAAGGACGCAGAAACTTATTATTTAGCAACTGTAGAGGGTGACCAGCCAAGAGTCAGACCATTTGGAACTGCCCATATTTTTGAAGGCAAGTTATACATACAGACAGGCAAAGTAAAAAGATGTATCAAAGCAGATTCATGCAAATCCGAAGGTTGAGATCTGTGCCTTTAAGAATGGAGAATGGCTTCGTGTAGCAGGAGAACTGGTGGAAGATGACCGCAGAGAAGCAAGACAGTCTATGCTGGATGCATACCCTTCATTACAGAAGATGTATTCCGCAGATGATGGTAATACGGAGGTATTTTATTTTAAGAATGCCACAGCAACATTCTCATCATTTACACATGAACCGGAAGTTGTAAGGTTCTAAATGTATTACATGGTTTGAAAAACGCCCTCGCTTGTATAAGCGGGGGCGTTTGCATTTGAATTATTGGTATTTGAAAGTGTATTTTCTAAAAATTAACAAAATATGCGTATATTATTGCACATTATGACAAATAAAGGTATAATATTTTCCATAATAAAAGGGGTGGGTCTGAGATAGAGGCTTTTTAGTTTTCTATTTTCTCTAATAAGAAATCCCTATAATTATGAAGTGAAATTGATATGATGGACGATTTTTTTGTACATGGTATAGATTAGTATATTCATATTAATGATTGATTGTAATAAAAAATACATTGTGGAATATAAGGTGCATTCCAATATGGGACTATTACTAAATATCTTAATAACAGATTAATATTTACATTCCACAATGTATTTAAAATTATATATGGAATGATAAAAAAATACAACACAAGGATTTTGTTGTCATGTTAAACTTAATACCTATTAAACTGTTTATAAGTTATTGTTGTTGACATTGCATGAGAAGTGTGGTATTTTGATAATACAAAGTCAAATAAATTATGAAGGAGGTGAAAAAATGTATCAGATTAAACTTCGTTTTAAATTGGAATATCCTTTTTCTTCCCAAAGAGATGGATCGTTTGTTTACAAGTTTTTTAAAGACCGCGACGAAGAATATTTCCGAGGAATTGTATCAGCGTTTATATGATAAGAGCAGATCAATCATGAAGACGTTTACATATTCGTATTATCTTCCTGGTGCGAAGTTTACAGACGATAAGATATTTCTTGATAAGGACGAATTCATGGTATTTTTTACGGATGCTGATGATAAGGAATTTTTATATTTGTTTAATGCTTTTCAGACTATGAAATTTCGGCATTATTCGATGAACAAGAATTCCATGCAATTAATATCTGTGTATATTCAGAATATAAATGATATCACAGATGATGAAATCATCATAAAAATGCAGAGCCCATTACTGGCAAGATACCATGATAATGATACCAATTCAGACAGTTATTATACGTTTGATAAGGATGAGTTTTCAGACGTTGTGAAAGAGAATGTTAAGATCTTTACTGAAAGAATGAATATTCCGGTTGATACAGATGATTTTTCTATTCAAGTGATCATAGGGAAAAAAGGTTGTAATTCCAGTGTTTGGAAGAAATACGGATGCTTCGCTGGGTATTTTTAAATTAAAAGGATCTGTTGCTTTGTTAAATGTTCTGCAGAGAGCAGGGCTTGGAGTACGCAGGTCGACGGGAAATGGAAAGTTTGAAGTATTAGGTTAGAAGAAAGGAGGGGTATAAGTTTGGGTAAAATCTATATACCAATGGGTGATTTCCTGAAAAATGCGGGAATCGTAGGTATGCATTATATACTGGATGAAATTGCTGAAGCATCTGAGAATATGGATTATGGTTATACGGAAGATAATCAGCAATTATGGATTGATACAGATTTCTGCCAGAAGACAAATTGGACGGATTTATACTTCCGTGGGATAACAACATATTACAGGCAAAACAGTGTATATCAAACAATATTGGACAAGATTAAAAGTTTGTTAACTGCACTGAGTTTGCCAGAGTGGGATGGCAAAAAGTGGAAAGATGATATCAAATTCATTAATGATAAACTTTTGTCTAACAGTTACAAATCGGGCATTGCCAGTATAAAGGATGAGGGTTGATACCACTGAAGCATACGAGCTACTTAAGGCGGTAAAATTGAAAGAATCTATGGAGCCGGAACTATTGCGGGAGCGGTTGGTTCATTTGCATGAATTCCTTATTCAGCCTGTTTGTGCAGAAACCTTGATCATGAAAAGTGCCATATACAATTATATCAATCGTTTCTGGGATGGAAAATGTTTTCTATTACGAGCAAATGCGGCAAAAAATATGCGAGAGGTTTTTGAAAATGATTTTTCAGATCCGTTTCGGACTTATATAGAAACTGATCAAAAAAGAAGGCAAAGGAGATTTGCATTGATTGTAGTGCAAAGATCGATTCGAAGACGAAAGTATCACTTGCATTTATGAAGGATCAGGCAGATGATCTGGCAAGAAAAACAATCAGCTTTCTGGAATTGTAAGGTAGATGCTTTCTTATGTCCGGTGTGTGCATTTGTATATGCATTATCTCCTCTTGGCTTTTATCTGATGGGGAATCGATTTTTTGTTTATTAATACGGATCAGAATATTCAGGAATTATTAGAAGCAAATCGTAAGGATGGCGTTATGCAGGATGCGGAAAGAGAAGATGAAGAACGATATACTTCATGGATTTCCAGAACATTGAATCTGTTATTGAAGATGAAGACGGAAGAACTTGGTAATATTCAGGTCATAACCAGAGGCAGAGATGAAAGCGAACGTTATACATTTGATATCATCAATAAAAAATATTCTTGCAATATTGAATGATGAGAAAGTAAGGGCTGGACTTGATGTATTAAGTAAATACCCATATATAAAAAAGGGGACCGAATACATAAATATACATGAAACAGTCATATTGAATATTCTTCGGTATAGAAATCAATATCCTTTATTAAATATCTTGTTAAGGCAGTCTATGGATGCAAAGACATATTTGGTAGATGCTTATTGGGTATATGACATTCAGATTCGTGTAAGTTTATTGAAGAAAGATAATGTAGATAAGAATAAGATAGGAGGTGCAATAGTGAATCGATACAAAGTTAGAGAGTGTGGATATGAATTAAGAAATAAACTGTTAGCAGCGAAAGGCACAGGTGATGATTCAAGAATCAGAGGTACGGTATATCGATTACTGAATGCAGTTGCAGTTGGAGATGTTTCTCATTTTATGGAAATTATAATGCGCATCTATTGTTCTGTAAATCTGACAGTTCCGGATGCATTCATAGAGTGTTTGGATAATCGGGAGAAGTTTAGAGAGTATGGATATGCATTCCTTATGGGATTAGAAGGCAGTCATTATGAAAAAAAGGAGGAAAAGGTTAATGATTAGGAATGGTTTAACACTTACAATGGTATTTCTTGCAGAAAGTGCAAATTATGGAGAGGGCGTAGGTAATATTACTACACTCAAAAAAATTATCACGAGGAACATATGAGCAATATTCTTATATATCAAGACAGGCATTGAGATACAATATTATTCAGCAGTTAGGATGGGATGCAACACCTGTTGATGGAAAGAGTGGAGTCGTTCAGTTTGCACCGACTGCTAATATAAAAGATTACCCGGAAATTGACTTTTTTGGTTATATGAAGACTAGTGCAAAAGGAGAGGATAAAAAAGGCGGAGCTGATACCAGAAGTGCAGTTGTTCGACTGAGTAATGCGGTGTCATTAGAGCCTTATCAGAGCGATCTGGAATTTTTAACCAATATTGGATTGGCAAGACGCCAGAATCTTGATAATGCGATCGCACAGAGTGAGATACAGAAGTCATTCTACTCATATACGATCACTATAGATCTTGATCGTATTGGTGTGGATGGAGATCTTGAGATATCTGCAGAAGAAAAAGCAGATCGAGATAAAGAAATTCCTTGATACGATCCAGTATTTATATCGTGATATAAAGGGAAGAAGAGAGAACCTTAGTCCTGTATTTGCAATCGGTGGTCGATATTTAAGAAAAAAATCCGTTCTTTGAAAATAGAGTATCTTTTGGAAAATGGTGCGATAAACACGAAGATGCTTGGAGAGATTATTGAAAGTGATGAGGATATAAAGAACAATACCAGTGTTGGAGTTGTGACAGGTATTTTCCAGAATGATGCAGAATTAAAAGATACATTGAACACAAAGACAGTTGCAGATGTATTTAAACAGTTGAATATGGAAGTTGATGAATATTATGGAGCGAGCAATTAGAATTGATTGTTTTCAAAACCTTGCGAACTACAGAAAACCAAGTAGTTTCATTATAAAAGAATCTTATCCGTTGCCTCCATATTCAACTGTTATTGGTATGATTCACGCAATCAGTGGATTTGACAGTTATCACAAGATGCAGGTAAGTATCCAGGGAGAAAACGCAGGTTCTGTATCAGAATTATACACAAGATATTCATTCAAATTCGATACAAAGTATGAAGAGGGAAGACATCAGCTCTGTATCAAAGGTGAAGACAAAGATTATGGTGTGTTTAAGGGGATTGCGCATGTAGAACTGATCTGTGATAATCGGATGTGTTTTACATATTATACCTGAAGAGGAAGATTTTGATAAGATTTATCAGTCACTGAAGTGTCCGATTATTTATCCATCATTAGGTCGATATGAAGATTTGCTGGATATTCAAAATGTAGAAATTGTTGAATTGCAGAAAGTTGAATCAGCAACAATTCAAAATAATATTTACATTCCATTTCAATCAGAGTTGGATATTGGACGACGTACAAGCACGACTTACATGTTAACAAAGGAATACGAGATAACACCGCAGGGATATCGCAGATGGAAACCGGATGGTGGAAAGATAAAAGCGCATTATATGCCGAAGGATACTTCAGTAGTGAATGCATATATCGATACCTATGGGGATGTTGTTGCGTTCGCATAACAAGATAAGAGAGGGATTGACAATACGATATGGAATATTATGCAAAGTCAAATGACACCAAGAAGGAGGTTAAAAATGTAAATGACATCAGAAACATATTGATTTATCTTTTGGACAACCAGATGGATAAATTGAATGAAAACGAGTCGAAGATGATCATTTCTTACTTGGATTCTTTTTGAAACAGCAAACTGTTCAGGAGCAAAAAACTTTAAGAGAACATGAGAAGGATATTGTTAACTGTGCAGGAAAATTCTTTGAGATTTTTGATATGTATTTTACAGAAAAGGAAAAGAATCTGGTTTTAGAGGCATGCCGAGTGCATGACCTTGGAAAAGCTAATTATATTTTCCAAACAATTGTCAATCCCGGACTTGCAAGGATGGCAGAAAGTCAGATACCACATGGTTTTCCTTAGTGCACTTAGTTTATCAGAGAAACAGATTAAGCAGGAAATACCTGGATGTACAGACGATGACTTTTCTATGTTGTTGACAGCAGTCTATTATCATCATTATCGGAAGGATAGTTTTTCTGATAGAAATTTTTATGACTATTACGATAAATGGTATAAAAAATATTTGCAGGAATATTTGGGAAAGGAAGATGTGAAATTTTCTGCCGCAAATCGTAATCAACTGTTGTATTCGAATAATCCTACAATGAAATTGAGAAGTGTAGATGAGCAAACATGGTGTGAATATATGTTGATAAAGGGCTTGTTGAATAAGTTTGACTGGACGGTAAGTGCAGGATATGAAGAAGCAGAATTACACAGTGACATTGCTGAGAAAAAATTATGCAGCACGATTCGCGATTACTTTTCAAATTCATTGCGTGAGTTGCAGGTTTTTATGCAGGAACATAGTGATGATAATGTTGTAGTTATAGCACCTACTGGATCGGGAAAAACAGAGGCAGCTTTATTATGGGCAAATGGTGAGAAAGGTTTTTATACATTACCGTTAAAAGTTTCTTCTAATGCCATATATAGCAGAATAAAGGACAGGTATATGTATAAGGATGTAGCATTGCTTCATTCTGATAGCTTAAGCAGTTATTTTGATGGAACAGATGGGCAATTTACAGATGGGAATACCAGATATGAGCAGGCAAAATTGTTCTCGTATCCACTTACTGTCTGCACGGTAGATCAATTATTTAAATTTGTTTATAAAGCCCCGGGAACTGAGATTTTTTGCAGCAACACTGAAATATTCAAAATTAATTATAGACGAGATTCAGTCATATTCTCCTAAGATAGTAGCAGCATTAATTTATGGCTTGTCAGAACTAAAACGAATGGAAGGAAAATTTGCAATCATAACGGCAACATTTCCACCGGTTTTAGAATTTTTTATGCGAAAATATGGGTTGATCAAGGATCGAGATTATATTTTTAGAGATTTTTCCACCACGATGGGAACAGACAGGCATAGGATCGCATTATTTCATGAAGAATTTGATTTTGACAGAATTGCGGAAGATGGATATAAGAAAAAAGTTCTTGTTATATGCAACACAGTATCAAAGGCACAGAAAGTATATGAAGAATTATCCAAAAGAACAGACGAGGTATTTCTGCTTCATTCCAGATATATTCGGAAACATCGAGATCAGTTGGAAAAGATGATAATGGATTTTTCCGATAATGATGAGATGACAGGTATATGGGTAACAACCCAGATTGTAGAAGCAAGTCTTGATATTGATTTTGATGTTCTTTATACGGAGATGTGTACGGCTGACAGTTTATTGCAAAGAATGGGACGGTGTAATAGAGCAGGAAAAAAGGATATAACCGATGCAAATGTATTAATTTATGTTAATTATTCAGGATGTATGAAGAATGGAAAAGGAATATATGACAGTGATATATATGATAGATCTGTACAATTATTAGTGGCATATAATGGAGAGCTTTTTGCTGAAAAAAGATAAAGTTCAGTATATGAATGAAGTTTATGATGTAGACGCATTAAAAAATACGGCATACTTCCAAATGATAAAAAGAAATCTGGCTAAATTTAAATCGTTGCAGCCGTTAGATTATACATCTAAGAAAGATATCGATGAGGATTTTCGTGGAATAAAAAGTATTACAGTAATTCCAGATAGAATATATCAGGAAAATCAGGATCTGATAGAGGCAATAACGGGTGTTTTAGATACACCATATGTTGAGAGTAATATACGAAGAATATTGAAAGCAAAACTGGCAGATATAACTCTTAATCTGAACTTGTATTCGGATCGAAGAAAATTAGATGGAGTAGATTTGAATTGTATAAATGACAGGTTAGATATTAACAGGACATGTTTATTATATGATTTTGATGAAATGACAGGACGGGGCATGGGCTTATCGTTAACGAAGTATGATGATGAGTGGAATTTTATATAAGGAGAAATTGTGGAAAATCGAGTTACTGGTGTAATGATTTATTATTACTTTGTGTGTAAAAGAAAATTATGGTATTTCATGAATGAAATAAATATGGAATCCGATAATGAAAATGTTATGTTGGGTAAATTACTTGATGAGAACAGTTACCGGCGTGATGATAAAACACATTAATATCGATAATGTAATAAATATTGATTTTATAAAAGAGCATCAGGAATTACATGAGAAATAAAAAAGAGCAAGGCAATAGAAGAAGCAGGAATCTGGCAGGTTAAATATTATCTATATTATTTGAAACAACGTGGAGTTAAGGGCTTAACGGCAAAGATTGATTATCCTATGATCAAAAAAAAAAAAAAAAATATTGTTGTAGAACTGTCAGAGGATGATGAAGTACAGTTGCAGAAGATAATTGCAGATATAGAAAAGTTAAAAAATGCAGGAACAACCACCAGCATTTGAAAAACAAAAAATATGTGGAAAGTGCGCATATCATGATTTGTGTTTTATCTAACATGGAGGGATAATGGGACAAAAGTTTTTATATTTACAATAGTGGAGATTTAAAAAAAGAAAAGATAATACACTCCAATTTATATCTTCAGGTGGAGAAAAAAGAGATATTCCGATTGAACGAATTGATGATATTTATGTCATGTCAGAAATGTCATTTAATACAACATTTTTGAGTTACATTTCTCAATATGGAATCCCGATACATTTCTTCAATTATTATAATTTTTATACAGGTAGCTTTTATCCAAAAGAAAAGCTGCTGGCAGGTCAATTATTGGTAAAAACAGGTTGAACATTATACAGATTATGGAAAGAGATTGACCATTGCAAAAAAATTTATAGAAGCGGCTGCCGATAATATTTACCGAAATCTTCGGTATTATAACGGACGAGGCAAGGATGTATCTTCCTATATGTCAGAAATTGATTCGTTGAGAAAAGAATTACCAAAAACATCAACGATTCAAGAGCTAATGGGAATAGAGGGAAATATAAGAAGGCATTATTATGCTACATGGAATGTTATCATTGATCAGGAAATAGAGTTTGATAAAAGAGTTATGCATCCGCCTGATAACATGATTAATTCGTTGATTTCTTTTGTTAATTCGTTGATTTATTCAAAGGTTCTTAGTGAGGTATATATCATACACAATTGAATCCTACGATAAGTTATCTCCATGAACCTGGTGTTAGAAGATTTTCTCTATGTCTGGATGTGGCAGAAATTTTCAAACCGTTGATAGGAGATCGACTTCTTTTTTCATTATTAAACCGTAATCAGATAACCGAAAAAAGTTTTACGAAGGAGCTGAATTATTTGCATTTGAATAGGGATGCATCCAGATTGATTGCACAGGAGTTAGAGAAAAAATTACAGCAGACAATTATGCATAAAGATTTAGGTCGCCCCGTTACATATCAGTATCTGATGCGTTTAGAGTTATACAAGCTGATCAAGCATCTGATTGGGGAAAAAAAGAATATGAAGGATTCAGAATATGGTGGTGAAATATGTATGTAGTATTGGTATATGACATAAAATAAAGAAAACAATGGACAAAAACGATGGAATCATATTTTTAAGATTTGTAAAAGGTATTTGTCCCATATACAAAATTCTGTTTTTGAGGGAGATATCACAAAAAGTACAACTTGTGAAGCTGAAACAGGAGCTGGATGAATATATTGATCATGAATTGATTCCGTTATTATATTTAAAAGCAGGCAGGAAAAATGGTTGAATAAAGAATTTTGGGGTAAGGAAGATGACAAAGCCAGTTTCTTTATTTGAAATTGTCGACCATAAATATTGCAAAAACTGCCGTCAGTCGACAATGTGATGAAATATAGAAAAATGGAATATACAATTAAAAAAATAGAAAGTGTATTCCCAGTATTGAAGCAAGGTCGACAGAAAGAGGATATGAAAGCATTGTAAAATATTGCTTTTTTATAGTGTTGGTTTTAATAGATACATGGTGGAATGTGAATACTTCAAGTATATGCAATTGGTTTGGTATTCAACCGGTTTTAATAGATACATGGTGGAATGTGAATGTGCTTACGAAGATGGCAGAACTATTGCAGACAGAGTTTTTAATAGATACATGGTGGAATGTGAATCCAGTTAAATCATAGTAAGGTGTGCCTATGATTCTTGTTTTAATAGATACATGGTGGAATGTGAATTATGAAGAGTGTAAAAAGAGTTCAGACAAGATGGAACGTTTTAATAGATACATGGTGGAATGTGAATGATTTAAGTGAAAAAAAAAATGCTTTATCTTTAGTAAAGTTTTAATAGATACATGGTGGAATGTGAATTTCTTGCTTCACTCTCAACTTGAGCTAAAGTACCTCGTTTTAATAGATACATGGTGGAATGTGAATCTATGGATGTATGTACTATGATAGTAGGAGGTTGAGTTTTAATAGATACATGGTGGAATGTGAATTTAAGTGCATCATATTACTATGAGGGGGCAAATAGTTTTAATAGATACATGGTGGAATGTGAATATTAATGGGATAACGAATTACACGGTACCGGAATGCGTTTTAATAGATACATGGTGGAATGTGAATATGTTTGGATTGCGACTCCTGTCTGCTTCCGAATAGTTTTAATAGATACATGGTGGGAATGTGAATAGATACTTATAAGACAGCCAAAGCTGATTATGAGAAGTTTTAATAGATACATGGTGGAATGTGAATAAACTTACTTAATTCCTGTACTTGTGGCATTGTAAAGTTTTAATAGATACATGGTGGAATGTGAATCGATAATTACCGGCTTATCAGTAAACTTGAATTATTGTTTTAATAGATACATGGTGGAATGTGAATGTCTTTTTGCAGCTTATGCTGGTGAATGGGATGACGGGTTTTAATAGATACATGGTGGAATGTGAATAATTCCAGAACCATCTATCCAATTGGTTTCCTGAACCGTTTTAATAGATACATGGTGGAATGTGAATGTTAAAAAAAATGATGAATGATGTATCAAGTGATGTTGTTTTAATAGATACATGGTGGAATGTGAATAAATTTTTTAATACGTCATGTATTTGACATATTAAAGTTTTAATAGATACATGGTGGAATGTGAATCCTTGCATGTAGAAAAAGAAGCATTTTTGAAGATTTTGGTTTTAATAGATACATGGTGGAATGTGAATACCGTATGGACAGCAACAGCATCCTGTCCTAGGAAGTTTTAATAGATACATGGTGGAATGTGAATTAACTTATCGTAAGTCAATTTTCGTTGATAATAAAGTTTTAATAGATACATGTTGGAATGTGAATTATTTTGGTAGGGTGTGTATAATAACCGCTTATAGAGTTTTTAATAGATACATGGTGGAATGTGAATTTGTGCAGTCTATAGCTATCGGATGCAAGGCGCACGTTTTAATAGATACATGGTGGAATGTGAATTATGTCAGAATGCCCTCTGTAGGCTTTTCCGCAATCAGTTTTAATAGATACATGGTGGAATGTGAATACATTCGAAGTCCGATATCCGCAATCTGGTAATCAACGTTTTAATAGATACATGGTGGAATGTGAATCTGTATACTTCGGACTATCAGAAAAATCCTCATAGGGTTTTTAATAGATACATGGTGGAATGTGAATTACTCTTCGTTGTAAAATATTGCGCCGCAGTCAATCGTTTTAATAGATACATGGTGGAATGTGAATATTTCAGTTATTGCTAGAATTTCACTTCCGAAATTAAGTTTTAATAGATACATGGTGGAATGTGAATTACGCTTGTAAATTACATCCTTGACGCTGATTACGTTTTAATAGATACATGGTGGAATGTGAATTCTGAATTGGTTAGTCAACTTGAATATATCCACGAAGGTTTTAATAGATACATGGTGGAATGTGAATAGATTAAAAAAGACATCAACATCAAAGTGCTTTTTCAGTTTTAATAGATACATGGTGGAATGTGAATTCTATGCCATTTACTCTAATAAGATTTTGTGCTTGTTGTTTTAATAGATACATGGTGGAATGTGAATTGACAAAAATAGTTATATCTTCGCGCGGCTGTTCTGTTTTAATAGATACATGGTGGAATGTGAATTTAGATTCTTCATTTCGTTTATTGTTTGTGTATCTGTTTTAATAGATACATGGTGGAATGTGAATGAATTTATTCACGCAGTACAATGTACCTGTAATCTGGTTTTAATAGATACATGGTGGAATGTGAATGTTTTCAAACCTCAAAACTACATCACGAGGGGGATTATCGTTTTAATAGATACATGGTGGAATGTGAATTTATTATATCGAATTTAGATAAAGACAAGAGGAATGTTTTAATAGATACATGGTGGAATGTGAATCAGATAAAGCAGACATTGTCTTATCTGTGATTGAGTTTTAATAGATACATGGTGGAATGTGAATAGTTTTATTTCTGCTTTATAAGCATCTACAGGATCACGTTTTAATAGATACATGGTGGAATGTGAATTTCTGATATTACATCTATACTCACACCGGAAGAAGCCGTTTTAATAGATACATGGTGGAATGTGAATTCAACAGACACCGAATCTCACTTCTTAGTGTCTTAGTTTTTAATAGATACATGGTGGAATGTGAGAAATTAATGAATTTCTGATGAATCTTTTGAACCATCTGGGTTTTTAATAGATACATGGTGGAATGTGAATAAAAAACTTGATGAAGTGTTCAGGCTCTCCAGTCCGGGTTTTTAATAGATACATGGTGGAATGTGAATTTGGATCTGTTGCGCTCACATTTCTCCTCATACTTGTTTTAATAGATACATGGTGGAATGTGAATTCTTTGTAGACAAAAAATCGGCAACATAGTAGCAGCTCGTTTTAATAGATACATGGTGGAATGTGAATACCAGTAAATGTATTGTGAAATCAGTTCATCAGTGGTTTTAATAGATACATGGTGGAATGTGAATTATCCACCTCCAGTTTCCGTTGTATCCGCGTTTTCTCGTTTTTAATAGATACATGGTGGAATGTGAATCAAGGTAACACTAATTCCTCACCGCGTTCATTTTTCGTTTTAATAGATACATGGTGGAATGTGAATACACTTCGGAGTCCGGATGCAAAGACAGATTCTACCGTTTTAATAGATACATGGTGGAATGTGAATATATCAAATTGATGTAGTAACAGGATTCGGTACTTGTGTTTTAATAGATACATGGTGGAATGTGAATCAACTTACAATGATCTTAAAAATGTAACAACTGAAAGTTTTTAATAGATACATGGTGGAATGTGAATGAACGAAAGCGGTACTTCCGGATACTTACGGAGAGGTTTTAATAGATACATGGTGGAATGTGAATTCGTTTACATCAAACTTGACTGCATAGATATCTGTGTTTTAATAGATACATGGTGGAATGTGAATTTTCACCGTGTGAAAGCTCCTAACTCAATTACGTTTTAATAGATACATGGTGGAATGTGAATGATGCATTGCAATCATTTACAAACATACTTTCAATTGTTTTAATAGATACATGGTGGAATGTGAATGAATATTTCGGAGACACCCCCACGCTACAAAGCCCCGTTTTAATAGATACATGGTGGAATGTGAATCAGAATATTGGTCCGAGATACAAAATTTCCAGTTCGCTGTTTTAATAGATACATGGTGGAATGTGAATAAAAGAGATTATCGTCTTGATAGAAGATGTACAGTCGTTTTAATAGATACATGGTGGAATGTGAATGTGTCCGTTTTTATCTTTAAACATGATATATAATGGTTTTAATAGATACATGGTGGAATGTGAATAATCATACCCTTGTCCTGCTACTATGGCTCTCACAGGTTTTAATAGATACATGGTGGAATGTGAATCTGATTCTGCCTTTTCTGTGTCTGTGTCAATATCTGTTTTAATAGATACATGGTGGAATGTGAATGCGTTTTCTACTAATGAGATTAATTCATTTGCCAGTTTTAATAGATACATGGTGGAATGTGAATTAGTATGGACAACGGTTATACTCTTTATGTTTGAGTTTTAATAGATACATGGTGGAATGTGAATATCAATTGCAAAGTTAGTTTTTCGGGATCGAAAGAGTTTTAATAGATACATGGTGGTGGAATGTGAATATTTCAGCTAAAGACGTTGTAAACAATGCAATTCAGTTTTAATAGATACATGGTGGAATGTGAATCAGATTTCATCCCCTTTCTTTACATCAAACAGTTATAGTTTTAATAGATACATGGTGGAATGTGAATGATTGAGACAATCGACATTTAAAAGAGTCCCAACCAGTTTTAATAGATACATGGTGGAATGTGAATTGCAGATATGTTAGATCTTGATGTGCCGGCTATCCGGTTTTTTAATAGATACATGGTGGAATGTGAATCAGTAGTTGCCAATAATTCATAGCCTGCTGCATTTGGTTTTAATAGATACATGGTGGAATGTGAATCATGAAAGTGGCGTGGCATAAAGCACATCGTGGCATTCGTTTTAATAGATACATGGTGGAATGTGAATCATATAAAGATGATTTTTTTATACAACACATACATGTTTTTAATAGATACATGGTGGAATGTGAATATGCGTGTGGTTATTCTCATCATTCCCGCATAAAATCTGTTTTAATAGATACATGGTGGAATGTGAATGCGGAGGATTGTCACACTCTGATTCTGACCGATACGGTTTTAATAGATACATGGTGGAATGTGAATGTCTGGAAGTCTGAAAGTTCTTCCAGCACTTCATCAAGTTTTAATAGATACATGGTGGAATGTGAATACCTGTGCCGCCGACATAATCACAACTTTTTTTTAGTTTTAATAGATACATGGTGGAATGTGAATCACTTTAGTCAACTACATCCTCGATGCAGATTACAGTTTTAATAGATACATGGTGGAATGTGAATGCCTCGGCAAGAAGCGAAGCGTGAGTATGCCGAAGCGTTTTAATAGATACATCGTGGAATGTGAATGGGCATGCATGAGCAGCTTGAGATATATCTGAAGTGTTTTAATAGATACATGGTGGAATGTGAATGGGATTTATCGGGGAAAAAGGCTGCATATATAGCGGTTTTAATAGATACATGGTGGAATGTGAATTAAATTGATTGCTAAACGTATCAAATCCGGTGAATCCGTTTTAATAGATACATGGTGGAATGTGAATATACGAAAGCAAATCTTATGAAGATGATTGCCGGCACGTTTTAATAGATACATGGTGGAATGTGAATACGAGCTGCCTTTTTTTATGATTATAAGATCAGCTCCAGTTTTAATAGATACATGGTGGAATGTGAATAAGGGTTCAGATCTGGACCAGTATGGTGATAATGAGTTTTAATAGATACATGGTGGAATGTGAATGTGAGTTCGTTAAAAAACCGCTCGGAAACGGTAGTGTTTTAATAGATACATGGTGGAATGTGAATTCCGACATAACCGGATAGCACAACCTGTTCGTCCGGTTTTAATAGATACATGGTGGAATGTGAACGCTTTTCATCTGCTATATTGATTCGTCTGCCGTTGTCGTTTTAATAGATACATGGTGGAATGTGAATTTGTGCAGTCTATAGCTATCGGAATGCAAGGCGCACGTTTTAATAGATACATGGTGGAATGTGAATTATGTCAGAATGCCCTCTGTAGGCTTTTCCGCAATCAGTTTTAATAGATACATGGTGGAATGTGAATGATGAAACCGGTGTTTTTCATAACAGCACTTGGCGCTAGTTTTAATAGATACATGGTGGAATGTGAATAAAGTTCGGGCAAAAAGGTTTTTGAAGAGGGCAAAGCAGTTTTAATAGATACATGGTGGAATGTGAATTAAAACTCTGACCGGTGCCGCCTGTACATTTCATACAGTTTTAATAGATACATGGTGGAATGTGAATGAAGAAAAAGCTGTCAGATACTATCCTGGTCTATAGGTTTTAATAGATACATGGTGGAATGTGAATTTTGGAGCATGACGACGGATAAGGCGGTTATTGTTGTTTTAATAGATACATAGTGGAATGTGAATACTGCATTTTTGTATAACTATTGCAGGTCTTATGCCAGTTTTAATAGATACGTAGTGGGAATGTGAATTGGCGCAAGGATTGGTCGGCTGTATCGGATATGCCGGGTTTTAATAGACACATGGTGGAATGTGGATTATGGACATTTTACATAGTATTGAGCTTGAGTTACGTTTTAATAGATACATAGTGGAATGATAACAAAGAAAATATAATTAAAATAAAAGGGGGAAAATAAAATGAAACAAGGAGAACAGGAAGCGAAGGAGATTTTACAATTAAAAGGCTATATATTTGACAATCAATATTATGATGATAATTCAAGTAAGAGTATGCCTGATCTAAAATTTCAAGGAGGGAATTATTTAGAAGTAACACATACGCAACATAATAATAAAATAGCAAAATCTCCAACACAATTTGATAGATTATCTATTAGAGAGAAAACGGAGAAATTACAGGAAATAAGTGAAGCGCAAATGCGTTTTATTGCATTGGATTATGAAAGAAATATCGATGGTTCATTTACAGAAGAAGGAAAATGTCAATTCGATAAAAGATAAACGACTTCTTGCGAAAAAGTTTTAATTACAAAGATGGGCAACCCTCAGAATTTAAATCGGATATACCAGTGATAGAAGCTGATATAGATAATATTATTGCGGGAATAAAGAAAAAGGAAAAAATTACATCCTAAAGGGGATACGGACTTGTTTATATTTGTTTTAGATGATGAATTTGATTGTATGGAACATCTGTTAAAAACAAAAGAAAGAAACGGTGTTACGGATTATTTTCTTAGGGTTATAGAGAAATCACCATTTGAAAAGGTGTTTATATGTGAATGGGATTTTGAGAAGCAGTGCTATATAAAGGAGAATCCCAGACTGATTTGCTATACAACCATAAAAGAACAAGAAGTAAGCTATATAGATATATGCAGTTATAAATTATATGAGAATTTAATAAGACCATATAGATACAAATACAGATGTAACACTGAGATCAAAAAGTAGTAGCACATGTACATACTCCCCCCACCACAGCCTTACTTACCACATCCCCTATATGCGATTCGGTTCCTGTGGCGGGGGAGAACTTTGTTCTGGTTCTTTTTATTACATGCTAGAATGTCTTCTGCAGAAATTCTGCATGCGATTTATAGTAGCGATAGTATTCGGTACCCTTTTTCCTGACCATACTTGGTTACGAAGAGGTTGTGAATTTCCCGAAGGTTTGCTTTATGCGGGTATAGTTTTTTTATAGAAATCATCAATGAGAGCAATACCGGCATTAGAGTAAACAATCGATAAGAATTTACGGTATTTTGTTTTCTTTTGCCAGTTGACCTTTGGTATCTCGTAGGATGAACTCTTTACTATACCATAGATATAACTTCCTTTTTCCTGACCGTAGATTGATATAAGTATGTTGTGGATGGCGGATAGATTACTTTTCCCGACACAGGAAAGTAATGTATCGACCTGTTCCTTATCATACAGCGGCGTAGATACAGCTTCTGGAATAGCAGCTTGTTTATCAATCTTAACAGGAACAGCAATTTTGACAGGGTTCGCAGCGGGAGTGGCTTCTACGATCACGTCCGGCTTTGGATTTTCTGCCTTTATTACTGAATCATCAATACTTTCTGGTACTGCAGTAAAAAGCTGGAATTGCAGGAAGCATTGGCTTTTTGTATAGATAGTTCATTTGCCAGTGTGTGGAAAATGGAGGGAGCCTTGCGGCATACATGGTATCCGCGTTCCGTCCAGAAATGTACCACGCTGTCAAAACCTTTATCTTTTGAAACAATGATGAGGTTGTCGTCCGGATTTTTAACGGTATACGAACCAAGGTAGGTTACAAGTTGAAAATCTAAGGCATTATCAGTCCCGTTTTCACAGAGGATGAACTCAGGTTCAAAAGGGGACTGTTTCAATGCGACAACATTTGCATAGGACATGTTAGGAGACTTGTCGGTGTAGAATACAAGGATACAGTCATCGTCATTCAGATAATCAAATAGTTGTATCCAGGAATCGCCGACGTTCTCACTATCTACAAAAAATATATTTCTCATGATCACCTCATTTAACCAGAACAAAATAAGTATAGCATATAATTATATCTAACTGAACAAGAAAATGTCGACATAAATGTCGGCAAAAAAACAACACCTCCACCCCATAGTAGTTTCATATGCAATACATTTCAGAAATTCTGTCTTGTATCATATAACCACCATGGAGCAGAGGTACTTTATATTATGCGGTTATTTAATGAATCGCTTCTGAATTCATAACAGTCTTAGCTGTACCGGCATAAGGGTAAGCCCAGAGAAAACTGCTAATTTTACCATAAGTAATATCCATATTCAGTTCATAGGACTGTACATTTTTGAGATTCTTAATCTTTACATCTTGTGTAGCGCGAACCTTGAGCCAGAGTGTTTCATTTGCCTTAAGGGTCAGACTCTGGTTGCTTTTGTATTTCTTCCAGGTGCCATCACCTTTGCGATAGGAAATGATATCAACACCTGTTTCAATGGTTGAGCCGTTGCCCGGATCAATCGTCAGTACAGCATTGTCATATAATTTTAATGTGTCATTATAGGCTTTGCTGGTAATCTTATATACTGTTTCGTTATCAGCGCATTTTACACTGTTGTCAAATTTGAACGTATATTTACCGCTTCGGTTTGTTGCAGATATCTGTTCGTAGTCCGTAAATGCACTGTAATATTTCTTTTTGCCGACCTTAATATAAGTTCTGACCTTATAGCGGTATGTCTTGCCGGCTTTTACCGTCTTGTCTTTGTAGTTCAGACTTTCTACACTTTTCTTGACTGTTGCAATCTTCTTGTAGCCCACGATACCCATTTCTTTCCGGTAGATTTCATATCCGGTTGGAAGTACGCCGCCTGAACTGTATAATTTCAGCGTGATCGACTTTGTACTTCTTGGGGCTTCTGCAAACTGGTACTCGTCAAATGAACACACAGGGCCTGTATAGGCAGAGGCTGGGATACCGGTTTCGATAACTTTCTTTTTGTTTTTATAACCACGTATCATATAAGTATAACGTTTTTCCGGTTTCGCTTTTTTGTCGGTATAGCTTTTCTTCTTACCCGAAATGGTTGCGATCAGTTTGTATTTGCCTGCGTTCCAATCCTCATCCGCAACCGCCCGGTAGATCTTATATTGCGTAACTCCTTTTTGTGCTCCCCATGACAATTTCACCGAGGTGATCGAGGTAGCGGTGGCTGTTACGTCAAGATAGTCACTGGCTTTTACGACTGGCATGCTCGTAAACATGAGCTCTCCGATCATAATAAACATGAGTATGAGACTGATAATCTTTTTGTTCATAACCTTCAACTCCTTTCTTCGTCCGATATATACAGTTTATATTTGATGTATTTTTATATTCTGCTTGTGCCTTTGTCAACATACCTTATAAATGACACACTTCGTTTTCTATTCGATGCATATGTCTTTTTCGTAAATACTCCTGTGCCAACTCACCTTCGGCTGAGCGGAGCACTTAGTGAAGACGAGCGTTAGCGCGAAGCCTGAGGTTCGTGTAGCTAACTCTAATTTGCCAGCGTGCATCTCATAACGAAAGCCTCGTGTATGCCATATTACAAGGTATATTGCCATAGACACAAACAGAATATAAAAAATAAACGTTAATTCTATACCTGTATATCCGGCTCCATAACCCTAAATTCCAACATACCATTTTCTTGATATGCTTATATCAATTGTACCATAGGCTGGCTTATAACGCTACTACGAAAGCACAGTCAAAATGACGAAAAAACCAAGAAAATAGGCGGATTGCGGCTATATCTGGCAGATTATGCATTCTATCAAAATCTCCCTTATAAATTCCATTGACGACCTGCGATAGATAATCCAAAGAAGTAAGCCGAAAGTATTAATAAATATTCCGTTGCATATCAGCCTGTCACCCTCTTCCCACTATAATAAGACGTAAAATGAGGATTTCGTTATGAAATGCACGCTGCTGGTAAATACGGGTGTCTGTCTGAGTCGAATGTTAGATTGGTTGATGGGTAGATACATTCAAATATAGTCCTTGCTTATAGTGTTTGTATCGACCAAGGCATAGCATGATATGACATTAGCGAGGTTTTCGTAATAGAATGCATATTGTCAGTAAATACGAGTGCCTGTTTGAGCCAAAGGCGAGTTGGCACAGGAGTATTTACGAATTAGGCATATGCATTCTATAGAAAACGGAGCGAGTCATATATGCTATGCCTTGGTCGATACAAACCCCATAAGCAAGGTTACGCTATCACATCACCCCTCCATCAGCCGGATAAGATCTTTTGCGGCATTCGACAGATAATGCCCGTTCATATAGCCGATGCCAAGTGTATAGCTGGCGCTTGGATAGTTAAGCTGGATCACATTGAGGTTGTCAGTCAGCTTCCGGTCAGACAGAAAATTGCCGGGATAAACCGTGCATCCATAGTGGTTGATACACAGATTATATAAGGTTTCAGATTGTTGGATTCCACACCAACCTTGACAGCCATTTTTTCAGACTGGAAGATGCTGTTCATGGCACTCCGGATCGTATTGCCGGTTTTATTGAGTAGAAAATTGCAAGGTTCCAGAACCTGGATCCTTCCGGTGCTGATCAGGATGCTCTTGACGTGACTGAAGTCCGGTCCGAAACAATTTTTTTGATATTCATTCGTAACCAGCAGATACAGATGATCTGTCCCTTTCGTTCATCTGCGATATCCTGGAATTCACTCATCATTTCTGTTTCCGTCTGAACCAGACGGTTCGAATAGTCCAGAAATCGTTCTCCGGCAAAGGTAAGCTTCAGTGGTGTCGTTCGTTCAAATAATTTTGCACCCAGCGTCTGCTCGATACATTTATAACGACAAGACAGAAGGATTACCAGAATGTGATATTAGAAAAGGCAGATCTGATTATTACAGTTGGTTATGATATTGTCGAGTTTGCACCGATTAAATGGAATCTGAAGGATGACCACAAGATCATTCATATTGATTCACGGCCGTCTGCGATATCCGATCCGTTATGGGTAAGGAGGATATTCTGGTATCTGATGTTGGAGCCAATAAGATGTGGATATCCAGACATTATAACTGCTATGAGCCAAATACCTGTCTGATCTCAAATGGTTTTGCAACGATGGGTATAGCGGTTCCCGGTTCAATCGCAGCGAAGATGTTATATCCGGAAAGAAAGGTACTTGCTGTTACAGGTGATGGTGGTTTCATGATGAATTGTCAGGAGATTGAAACAGCTGTTCGGATGAATGTTCCGATCGTCGTTCTGGTCATGCGGGATGACAGCTATGGTTTGATCAAATGGAAACAGGATGACCGGTTTGGCGATCACTGTTTTGTAGATTTTACAAATCCGGATTTTGTAAAAATGGCAGAGAGTATGCATGCAGTTGGACTTCGTGTAGATAAAACAGAAGATTTGAAGAATGTTTTGGAACAGGCATTTGCATCTGGTAAAGTCTGTATCATTGACTGCCCGGTTGACTATGCAGAGAATACAAAACTGACGGAACACTTAAAACAGATGATCGCAGAATTGGAATGATAAATGTATGAAATGCGCGAAGCACATCATGCAGCTATTTAGAAATAAAAATTCTCATAGTATCCTCTTACCATCTATGATAAAATAGAACCAGTATAAAAGGTACGGAATACAGTATAAAACAAGAGTGTGCACAGACTGGATGCACAGCAGATTGATACAGGGGTGATGCTATGAGAAGATATAGGAAACTGAAAATATTTGTGGCAGGGCTTGCCATGATCGCAGCGGCGGCAACGGGCGGCGGAACCGTATTTGCAGCGGGAACAACAATGGCAGAGATAACAACAGATAAAACGCACGATACTCTGTCAGGAACGGAAGAACAGACAGAGGAAGAAGCGGATACATCTATACAGGTTGAAGATCGACAAGAAGAAACAGATAAAGATGAGATCTTGGTTGCGGAGCCGGAAGAGGATTCGTATGGCTGGGAAGAAATCCTGGGTGACGTAAATGCGGTCACGATGGGAAATGGAATATCCGCCTATAATCTTCGGGGAAGACAGGACAGCAACGGACCGGTATTATGATCAGTTGGATGATGTGTCAAAAGAAATCTATAATATCTTATATGATGCCTATAAAGATGGCTCTACAACGAGTACGATCACGTTGAATTATTCCAGCGTGTGGAAGGATCAGAAGATTACGATCACATCGGATAATAAGATGGTCATGCCGGATACCTTTCATCCACAGGTGCTGAGCTGGGAACGTGACATGCTGACTCCTGCATTTCTTGCTCTGATCTATGACCATCCGGAGCTTAGCTGGCTGTCGGGTGCAACCTATTACATGTCATACAAAATAAATGGAATTTCATATAATCCGTCGGAACTGGATGAGGATAACAGTATGGTAAAAAGATATAACAGTTCCATATATTACGACCTATATCAAAGAACCGTCGGTGGATGCTACAAAGGCAGAGATGGATACGATCGTGTCGGAAGCAACGGAATCGATCAATAAGAAGCTTGCGGGAAGTACATCCAGATATCAGACCATAAAAAGAGATTCATGATTATATCTGTAACAGTACATCCTATGCAAAATCTAATACGACAAGCAGTGAATATCAATCGGCTTACAGTGCATTTCGTGACACGAATGGTGATGGAACGGTGGAGACGGTCTGTGCAGGATATTCCAGAGGCTTTAAGCTGTTGTGCGATGCATATGGAATACCATGTGTGCTTGTGACCGGAGTGACAGATACCGGTGGAGCCCATATGTGGGATCTGGTTCAGATGGAGGACGGTATCTGGTATGGAGTAGATGCGACCTGGGATGACCAGACCAGTCGGACCTATTATGATTTTTTTGGTTGGATCTGCAACGAAGCCGGATCATTTTGCAAAGACCGATTTCGGAAGCTGTCATATAGCAGAAAAAGGCGCCTGGGATGCAAATGGCGCATATGAATTCGTCTATCCGGAACTGAGTACAGACCTGTATCATGAAGATCAGGATGGAGATGGAATCTGTGATCTGTGTAATGCAATGTTAGATGGTATGAGCGCATTACTTGCCGGATATTCGCTCCGGCTGGAGGAGGAGACGGGGATCTGCTTTTATCTGCGGTTTACAAATACAGTTTTAAATGACAGCGGCGCATATATGGAATTTACGATGCCGGATGGAAGCACAACGCAACAGAAGGTGACGGATGCAGAGAAGCAGACAGTAAATGGAAAACAGTATTATGTATTTACCTGTTATGTGGCAGCAAAGGAGATGGCGGATGATATCCGGGCACAGGTATTTCTGTCCGATGGAACTGCCTGCGGAACAATATATCGGTATTCGGTTCAGGATTATGCGGGATATATGTTAGACCGGAGCAGTACCTATACAGCAGAACTTCCGGTCGTGAAGGCAATGCTGAATTACGGAACTGCCGCACAGGAATTGTTTGGTTATCATACCGGTGATCTGGCAAATGCAATTCTGCCGGAGACGGAACGTCAGATAGGAAGCATGGATCTGACTGCACTTGCATCCTATCAGTCCGTGCAGACAGGAAATATGCCGAATGGAATTTCCTATTATGGAAGCTCCTTGGTGCTACGTTCAGGGGACACTGATCCGTCATTATTTTACAAAAAGCAAGTGATGTGGAGCTGAGTGATATAACATTTACCTTAAATGGAAATGCAGTAACTCCGGTATCCGTCGGATCCAATATGTTTTATATAGAAATTCCTGCCGTGCATATTCAGAACATTACACAGATGAATACATTGGCAGCAGGAGAGAGTGGAGCGATAACATATGGTGTTTTAAGTTATGCGTATACGGTGTTGTCGGCTCAGACATATGGAAGCACACTGGAACAGGTTATGAAAGCTATGGTTATATATCAGCAGGCAGCACAGACCTATCTTGCCAGATGACACATGCTTGTTCAGAATATAAACGAGGGCAAAGAACCGACAAAATAAAAAAGAATCAAAAAATAGAAATAAAGACGAATTAAAACAGGAGACAGTATACAAGCATGAGTTGTACACGGTCTCCTGTGTTTCTATCCGATAAAATCCGGATCATTATTTATTTTTTACGAGCCTGTACCATATATTCTTTTTGAAAGAGGCACGCAGGCTTCGCTCGATATTCGGAATAATATGTCCGTTTTCATTATTTTGCCATACCGCCTGCAGGAAGAATGAATTTCCGGTCAGGAAACGATTCCTTGTAAAGGCATCCGTCTGTTCCTGATCCTGAAAACGACATAATTCGATATCATCATGATATAGAATCTCGGCTGCGGTGTGGAACTGTCCGTCCGTACAGTACCATTTGTAGATACCGTGAAAAGTTGTACGGCAATACCATCCAAGGAAGGTAAAGCCTTTTATAACGGAATGGATTCTTTGCCAGTTTTACAACTGCGTTGCCGTCATATTTCTCATTTGGACGAAATTCAATCGATTTTTCCCGGATCGATTTGTTCAATCCAAAAGTAAATAACCGACAGACAAGATTTTTATTCTTAGCAGAGGAAGCATAGATCAGGTTAAATGGTTCCTTCTTAAAATGCGTATCTGCCAGATTGTATTTCTTTTTCAACAGAATGGATCGCATTCAGTATGAAATCACCGGAGGCTTTTTTCGTTTTTCCTCCAGAAGCTGACCAACTTTGCTATAATCGATCGGTTTTGCTGATTTTGTACTGTCATAGGTTTTTTAAAACGGCGATCCTCTAAATCAAAGGTTTTTTTAAGATTGTATCAACTTTATCGCCATGTCTTGCACCAACATAAAACTGCTTTTCAAATAAGATCGAGAATGCACAGGCATGGAATGAATTTGTAAAGATGTATTCTGCCTGTTCTATATATCCAAGCCATTCATCCGGACCAACATTATAGATGACTTTGTAATCGCCTTCTTTTGGCAGATGGACATTGCTTTCATAGGAGGACAGAATGATAAGTTCCAGACCTTTTTCTTTTGCAAATGCCAGAGCCTTCTGGATGGAGTCAATCGCACGCTCCATTACAGCGTAGAGCAGGACATATTTGCGTTCCTGATTTCTGGGCGGGATCGCAATATCGTGCCAGAATTTTTTATCCTTTAAGAATACAGGATCCAGTACAACCGGAACATCTTTCCCCGTCAGTTCATGAATGTGTTCGGCAAAGCTTGACTCTCTCGCAGCAATTGCCTCGAATGGCGTTGTATATTCGATAAATTCTTTTTCCTGTTCTTTTGTCCAGCCGTTAAAGACACCACGACTGACAGCATATCCGATCTTCGGAGCGTTTTTCATAGGCTCGGCAGCCAGAAAAAATCCACGGTCAAAGCCTTTATCCGGATTGTACTGCCAGATAACATCCGTAGCACAGATGTAGCAGTCAAAATCCAGTTTCTGATCATCCAGATCGTCATGGTGATAGGTTTCTTTGGTGCGGATATAATGAGCATTGATAAAGTTCTCAAATTTCTGATACCGCTTTGGCCATATCGTGTACAACTTGGCAAATTTATTGATCGTAAGTATTTTCAGGTTATGCTTATGTGTCCAGACCTTTTTGTTCATCTTTTGTAAGGCCTTCCGGCATTATTTCTGTCAGAGCTTTGTTGTAGCCATGTTGCAGATAAAAATGCAGAGGATAGACCGGATCGTATTCTTTGTTATTGTAGATAGGCATATAGTCAATGACTGTACTTTCGATGCCATGATCTGATAAAAATTGCTGGAAAGCATATGTGTGTAAAAAGGACACGCAAAATTAAGTGCTTTCGTATGTGTATTTATTGAAATAATCCCTATCTTCAAAACGATAGTTCCTCCCTGAACTTTACAAGTAATTTATAAACCTTAACAGGCCACATATAGTTTTATTTTATCTTATAATTATATATAAATCAAGCGTAAAAAGACAGAATCAGACATTTGTCGTGGGAAATCGATCAGTTAATTCCTTTCATTGTAAGCTGGATCCGTTTCTTGGCAAGATCCACGCTCATAACCTTAACCGTTACGATGTCACCGACGCTGACGACATCCAATGGATGCTTGATGAATTTATCGGACATCTGGGAGATATGCACCAGACCATCCTGATGAACACCGATATCGACAAATGCACCAAAATCGATTACGTTGCGGACGGTTCCCTTTAAGATCATGCCTTCCTTCAGATCCTTCATTTCAAGGATATCACCACGCAGGATCGGCTGTGGCATTTCGCTTCTAGGATCTCTGGCTGGTTTTTCCAGTTCTTTTTACAAGGTCGGTGACGGTTACTGTTCCGACACCCAGTTTTTTGCGAGTGCTTTGATATCACCGGCTGCTTTTGTAATGCCCTTTAACTGACCGGATGCAAGATCATCCATGGAATAACCGAGATGCTGGATCAGTGTTTCAGTAACCTCATAGCTTTCCGGGTGGACAGAGGTTGCGTCCAGTGGATTTGTACCACCAGTGATCCTCATAAATCCGGCACACTGTTCAAATGCTTTCGGGCCAAGTTTAGCAACCTTTAACAGTTCTTTTCTGTTCTTAAAACGGCCGTTTGCTTCTCTGTATTCTACGATATTTTTTGCCAGGGTTTTGTTGATACCGGAAATATGTTCCATCAGAGGAGCGGAAGCGGTATTTAGATCGACACCGACCTGGTTTACGGAATCTTCTACAACAGCGTCTAATGCTTCTGTCAGCTTCTTTTGATTCATATCGTGCTGATACTGACCGACACCGATCGCTTTTGGATCGATCTTGACCAGCTCAGCAAGCGGATCCTGAAGTCTTCTTGCGATTGAAGCAGCACTACGCTGGCCTACATCAAAGTTCGGGAATTCTTCTGTTGCAAGTTTACTTGCAGAGTAGACGGATGCGCCGGCTTCGTTTACGATCACATATTGAATCTTTGTATCCAGCTCATGGATAAGATCTGCAATGATCGCTTCGGATTCACGGGAAGCAGTACCGTTTCCAACTGAGATAAGGGAAATATGATATTTCTTGATCAGATCTTTTTAAGATCTTCTTGGATTCTTCCACTTTGTTCTGAGGGGCAGTTGGGTAAATAACCTTAGTGGCGAGCACCTTTCCGGTTGCATCAACGACTGCCAGCTTACATCCGGTACGGAAAGCAGGATCCCAGCCGAGAACCACATGACCATTGATCGGTGGCTGCATTAAAAGCTGCTTTAAGTTGCTGCCAAATACCTTGATCGCGCCATCTTCAGCAGCTTCTGTCAGACTGCTTCGAATATCGCGCTCAATAGAAGGTGCGATCAGACGTTCATAACTGTCAGTTATAGTGTTCCTTAAAATGTCATTTGTATTTGGATTGTCGCGTACGATCACCTGACGGATCAGATAACCGGTGATCTCATCAACTGGTGCTTCAATCTTAACAGAGAGAAATTTTTTCCTTTTCTCCACGGTTGATCGCAAGTGTACGGTATCCGGCCATTTTGCGTACAGGTGTGCTGAAATCATAATACATTTCATATACGGATTCTGCTTCCGGATCCTTGGCAGTTGTCATTAAAATACCCTTGTCCATTGTAAGGCTTCGGATTTCTGTACGATATTCAGCGTTATCTGAAATAGATTCTGCAATAATGTCCATAGCTCCGGCGATGGCTTCTTCTGCAGAGTGGACTTCTTTCTCCTCGGATACATAAGCCAGTGCTTCCTCCGGAATCGGCTTATTTGTCATCTGAAGGGAGATGATGTTGGCAAGTCCGGTAAGACCTTTGCTCTGTGCGATTGTCGCACGCGTTTTTCTCTTTGGTTTATAAGGACGATACAGATCTTCCACTGCAACGAGTGTTTCAGCAGCCAGAATTGACTTCTTTAGTTCATCGGTCAGCATGCCCTGTTCTTCGATCGAAGCGAGGACCTTTTCCTTCCGGTCTTCCAGTCCTCTGAGATAAGTGAGCCGTTCATCCAGAGTACGAAGCTGTTCATCGTTTAAAGAACCGGTAGCTTCCTTTCTGTATCTTGCAATAAAAGGGATCGTGCATCCCTCATCTATCAATTTAACGGCAGCAGCTACCTGCTCCTGCCGGCACATAAGTTCCTGACTGATTTTCAAAATAATATCCATAATCGTGAAACCTCTTTCTTAATTTGTATCATTCACCGTAACAGGCAATGACATATATATTGTGCGTTCAAGTCCGCTTGTTGCAACCCGCACGGACAGGTTGGAACAATATATAGTTGAATATTACAGGGGAAAGCAGAATCTAGTATATGCGAAATTTCGGCAGGATTCAAGCTTGGAGACAGACAAATTATGGAAAAGTATAAGACAGAAAAACGAAGCAGATGAAAAAATGAAGTATCTATAAAATGACAGATTTGCTGGAAAGATATGGGCGGCTGTGTTATACTGAAATAGATACAAGGTGCGGGTGGACATGTCCGGTTATGTCATATTAAATACCAGTTAAGGTACAGAATGGAGCAGAACATGCAGGGTTTTACAAATACAGCAGACAGGAATGAAACAATTTCTTATATAGAAGAATGTGGCTGTCAGACAGAAGCAGCAGAAGCAGATTGCGTGAAGACTGCAATGGCATTTGCCAGGCAATGTCATCAGGGGCAGACACGTCTTGGAAGAGATGGCAAAGTGCCGTATTATGATGAACATATTCTTGGCGTTTACCATATATTAAAGGACGAATGCCATGTAGAGGATGAAACTGTACTTGTAGTTGCGTTATTGCATGATACGGTAGAAGATACGGACTGTACATTTGAAGATATTGAAAAGATCTTTGGTACGGATATCAGGGATCATGTATATTTATTAAGTAAACTTGAAGGAGAGACCTTCTCTGACTATTCAAAACGTCTATTTGACCACGCCCCGGCACAGGTGGTCATGATCAAACTTGCAGACAGACTGCATAATCTAAGAACTATCCTTTTTGTATCCAATCGCAAATGGATCCAGAGAAAAGTAAATCAGACTTATACCGATATCCTTGACCGGTTAGAACAGGTAAAAGACAATCTGGGAGAGAACTATGCTTCCGAGATATCTATGTTAAAAGATAAAATTATCGAACAACTTGCTGTTGTTCAGGCAGAACTGGACAAGAAGCGGGAGACAATTCAATAATACCGATTTCTCTGTCCGTCGGACTTTCGAAATCGTACAGCTATTCGCCCTTCTTGCGCATATCTGTTTATCTGCCAAATAAATAAGCAGCGTTGTCTTTATACAGACACGTTGCTTATTTGCTTGGCAGATTTATTGTCATATGTTTTCAATCTGCCAGTCGATCGGTTCAACACCGTGCTCAGTCAGGAAGTTGTTCGTTTTGCTGAAAGGCTTGCTTCCCCAGAAACCACGATAGACAGATAACGGACTTGGATGCGGAGCTTTTAAGATCAGATGATTCGGATTGTTTAACATCGAAGCTTTTTTTGTGCATACGATCCCCATAAGATGAATACGATCGGACGATCCTGGCGGTTTAAGATCTCCATACAGGCGTCTGTAAATTGTTCCCAGCCATGTCCCTGATGGGAGTTTGCCTGATGCGCCCGGACGGTCAGAACAGCATTTAACATCAGGACACCCCTGCTCGGCCCATTTGACAAGATAACCATTATTGGGTATATAGCAGCCAAGGTCATCGTGAAGCTCCTGATAGATATTAGCAAGAGAAGGCGGGATGTCGACACCCGGCTTTACGCTGAAGCTCAGACCATGCGCCTGCCCTACGTTGTGGTAAGGATCCTGACCGATGATAACACATTTGACCTTTGATAATGGTGTCAGATGGAACGCATTGAATATATCATCGGCAGGAGGAAAGATCTCTCTTGTGGCATATTCATGTCCGACAAAATTAAACAGTTCTTTATAATATTCTTTTTTATATTCGGGCTTCTCAGTTCCGGAGCCCAGTCATTTGAAATAGCTGGCATAATTCAGACTCCTTATCTATAGTGTATAGGATACGTTTTTCATTTCGAGACGACATTCTGCATTCTGAAAATAAAAAGAGTATCATATGTGTTCATTTTTAAAAATAGTGTAACATAAAGAATATTTAATGTAAATTTTAAGGTGTAATTTTACTCTGAAACATTGTCAGGTGAGACTTTGTGGTATCATCTTTTCAAATGAAATTTTTGCAGAAGGGGTGCTGAAAATGGAGAAAGCATATAAGACAATGAAAACTTCAGGCGCAATAAATATTGCATTAGGCGTAGTGGTTCTGGTGCTTGGACTTGCATCCGGTATATTGATGATCGCATCAGGCGGTTGTCTCTTGAAGAACAAACGTCATATTGTATGGTAGGAATGACAATCCTATGCACGCGGATACAGGAAGAACAGTTGCCGCGTGCATATTTTTTGCAGATCTTTCCATGACGGAGTTTTTCTGTAAAAATGGGGTTGACAGACAGCGAGACACTGTGTTAAAGTCGATACAGATAATACGATGAAGAGGAATAGTAGAATCTATGAAGCATTCAGAGAGTTGCCGGTTGGTGTGAGACAACAGTGGAACAGATTTGAACTCGCCTCAGAGTAGCCCGCTGAAAGGAAGTAGGATGGGATGGAACCTGACCATTATAGCAGGAGGATATAAGAGATTCTATCTGTATCTGTAACGAGAGCATACAACATGTATGAAATAGAGTGGTACCGCGTATAACTTACGTCTCTATAGGTGATGAGATGTAGGTTTTTTTATTGCCATATTTTATGTAATATATGAATCGGAGAACAAAAGCCGTTACAGGAGCTTATACAGAAAACAGAAACAGGAGGTTAAACATGAAGAATTTTGAGCATTACAAAAGAGGCTACTATATGCCGCCGGAAAAGTCTACAAAATGGGTAGAAAAGGAATACGTTGATAAGGCACCGATCTGGTGTAGTGTAGATTTAAGAGATGGAAATCAGGCACTGATCGTTCCGATGAATCTGGATGAGAAACTGGAGTTCTTCAAGGAACTTGTACGAATCGGTTTCAAAGAGATCGAGATCGGTTTCCCTGCAGCATCAGAAACAGAATATGAGTTCTGCCGTACCCTGATCGAGAAGGATATGATTCCTGATGATGTAACCATTCAGGTACTGACACAGGCAAGACCACATATTATTAAGAAGACATTTGAAGCAATTGACGGCGCAAAGAATGCAATCGTTCACCTGTATAATTCAACATCTTATGCACAGAGAACACAGGTATTTAAGAAATCCCAAGAAGAGATTTTACAGCTTGCTGTCGATGGAGCAAAACTGTTGAATCAGATGGCAGAAGAACATGGAGTGAACTATCCATTTGAATATTCACCGGAGAGCTTTACCGGAACAGAGATCGATTATGCACTGGAAGTATGTAATGCAGTTATTAAAGAATGGAAGCCTACCCCGGATCGTAAGGTTATCATCAATCTTCCTGCAACCGTAGAGATGTCACTGCCACATGTATATGCAAGTCAGATCGAGTACATGAGCGAACATCTGATTGACAGAGAAAATGTTATCCTGTCCTTACATCCGCACAATGACCGTGGCTGTGGCGTAGCAGATGCGGAGCTTGGTATTCTTGCAGGTGCAGACAGAATCGAGGGAACTTTATTTGGAAATGGTGAAAGAACCGGTAATGTAGATATCATCACACTTGCGATGAACATGTTTACACATGGAGTAGATCCTGAACTGGATCTGTCCGACATTCCAAAGCTGACAGAATTATATGAGCGCGTGACAAATATGCATGTATACGAGCGTTCTCCATATACAGGTAAATTAGTCTTTGCAGCATTCTCAGGATCTCATCAGGATGCGATCGCAAAGGGTATGAAGTACAGAGAAGATCAGGGAGACGGCATGTGGACAGTACCATACCTGCCTCTGAATCCGGAAGACATCGGAAGAAAGTACGACGGAGATGTTATCCGTATCAACAGTCAGTCAGGAAAGGGTGGAATCGGTTATATTCTTCAGTCCAAGTATGGCTTTGATCTTCCGGCCAAATTCCGTGAAGACCTTGGATACACAGTTAAAGATGTATCCGATAAGGCACATAAAGAATTATCCGCTGCAGAAGTACTGGATATTTTCCAGCGTACATATGTCAATATCGAAGGTCCGGTTCAGATGTTAGAATGCCATTTTGTGCAGGGCGATGGAATCTCAACGGAGATCACGATCATGAAATATGGTGAGAAGAAAGTATATCATGGTAAAGGAAATGGACGTCTGGATGCTGTCAGCAATGCAATTAAAAAGCATTTTGACATTGACTTCAAGATCATCTGCTATGAGGAGCATGCATTACAGGTTGGCTCTAACTCACAGGCAGTCGCTTATGTAGGTCTGGAAGGAAAAGATGGAATAGTTACCTGGGGTGCAGGCATTAAGGATGATATTATTGATGCATCTGTATATGCCTTAATCTCAGCAATCAACAGAACAGGCGTGTTATAATAAATAAAAAGCCATTCAGCCGGTATAATAATAGTATCGGTTGGATGGCTTTTTAATTTTTTTTGAGAAAAAAGACTATGAAGTCTGGCTCAGCTTTTTATAGCAGTAGCCGATAATATCTTTTCGGGTTACGATACCGATGAACTTGTTGTGGTCGTCGACTACCGGAACAAAGTTCTGTGCCATTGCACGGGCAATCAGATCTTCCATGTTTGAGTTGATTGATACGGAGGCATATTCGAATTTTTTCGGAATGTCGGACAGATGGATATCTTCAGATTCGGACAGATGGTTTAATCCGGCTTTCTTGCAGAACCAGAGAATATCACCCTCGGTGATTGTTCCGACATATATTCGCCGTTACCCGACAGAATCGGGATTGCTGAATATCGATGGATCTCCATCTTTTCAAGAATCTGTCTTAAAGTAAATGTATTTTCTATAAATGCAACCTCGCTCTTGGGAGTCAGAAAAAATAAAATATTCATAGGTCAGGTTAAATCCTCCTTTATGTAAAATATATGCTGTTTAAAAGTCATATCTGCCGGTATTGTTTTTGTTGTACCGGTAGTTGTTTTTTCTATTATAGAAGAAGTGGACACGGTTTGCAATTTACATTCTCTTAATTTTGTTTGAAAAAAGTGTGACAGATTACAGAGAAACCAGAGAAAAAACTTCTGGTTGTTTAATAAGGGGTTATTTGTTAAAATAAATATAGTGCAGGCTTGTGCGTGTACATTTACAGACAGGAGGAAAACTATGGCTGCGGATAACGTATATGATGAAGATCAGGAATACCTGATTGAAGCACGTGATACAATCTCCGAATTAGAAGATTTAAAAGATAAGCTGGAGGAGATCAAACTGCTCCAGAAGAAGAATAAACGGGCAATCGTCCGGGAAGAACGGGCGACCGGCGATGAGATCAGTGCCACGTTAAAGAAAAGAAAAGAACAGATCGCTGCAAGCTATGACAGACAGATCGATGTAAATAATTCCAAGATCCGTCAAGTGCAGACGAAGAAGGATAAAAAGAAAAGCCAGAGAATGGAAGATAGGATCAATAAGGAGACGGCAGATATCCGGGAGGAGAATCGTCAGCTGAATGCGACTATCAAGACCTTATTCAAAAAGAACCATGTTCCGCCGTTTTGTAATACGAAGATGTATTATTGTCTGTTTTCCCCAAAAGGCATGAGCGAATTTCTGGAGCTGTTTGTAATTCTTTTGGTTGCATGTGGAGGAATTCCTGCAGCAGTGATAGCGGTTTTGATGAATACAAAGTTTAAGACAGGAAGTCATACTGCAATGTGCGTGTTGATTGCAGCATTGATCATAATTGCTGAGTTTATTATTTATTTTATTGTATTTAACCTGACAAAGGTGAAACATAGGGATTTGATCCGGGAGGGAAGAAGAACCCGCGCGATAAGATCATAGCCAATGAGAAGGCTGTAAAAGCAATCAAGAATTCAATTGCAAAGGATAAGGATGAGAGTATTTACAGATTGGGTAAATATGATAAAAAGATTCAGGAATTAGAGGATGCAGGTGGAGTGATCAGTGATGAAAAACTGGATGCGCTTCGTACATTCGAGAAAGAGACCAAGCAGTTGATTACGGATGAGATTACCGGACGCAGAAAAAGAGAAACTGGACCGGTTGAAACGAACGTGATACACTGGAAAATGATTTCGGTGATACGCAGAAGAAGATATCTGAATACGAGCTTATGATCACGAACAAATATGAAACATATCTCGGAAAGGATTTTTGTACAGAAGAGAAATTATCTGATCTGATCTCAATTATGGAAGAAGGATCAGCAAGTACAGTATCTGAGGCTATCAAAGTTTATAAGGGAGATGACAGATGATGATCGGCATAGATCAAAGCCTTTCCGATGTATTCTGCCATTTGTTTAACTGTATATAATCTGGTATTCTGGAGAAGATTTGCTCCGGTATGACCAGACAGATTCACAATTCCGGTAATGGACATATCGCCTATTGCCGGAAGTTTTTTATTTACGCCTTTTCCGGGAAAAAGGTGGGAGTTGGTGAGCGTGACCAGTCCCATGTCCTTTGACATGCCAAGAGAGGCATCGACAGCAATCACAAAAGGATTGTCAAAGTCCGCATAAATGTGTTCGATGGTATCCTTGATATTTAAAGCATGGACAGGGTATTGCAGCGTGCCTGCAACCTGATAGGTTGTGTTGTGAGCCAGGATATAATCACCGACCAGAGGACCAAGGGCATCTCCGGTTGCGCGGTCTGTGCCGATGCAGATAACGATGATATCCTTGGAAGCACCATCCATTTTCATATATCATTTCTATGATCTTATCCCCAAGTGCTTTTTACAGGTATGGCTACGGCTGGGATCAAAATATTCAGTTTTTCGTTTCGTTTGTTTTTTGCTGATATTCATAAACACCTTCCAGAAAATGTATCTTACTATAAAGTATTACCAGGATTGATAAAGTTTACACAAAGCTGAAAAATAAAATGTCGAAATAATAAAAAAGAAAAAATATGGATTGCAGGATCTGTTGACAAAATTTGATAAGTACAGGCTATCTGGAATGCTATTATCAGAATTAATCTCAAAATAGAGAACTTTCGATAGAACGAAAGTAAATAAAAAGAATGGGGAGTGTTATCATGATAGAGATTGTATATGACAAGGCGACAGCAGAAAAAAAATGCAAAAAAATGATGGTCACTACAGAATGCCAAAGAATATCAGACAGATAGGAAATGCCCCGGATAAAAAAGAAGATATACATAGAAGATTATGTAATGACATTTCTTCGCAAGATTGCAGAGCCGGGAAATACAACCTCCCGCGGTGCGATCCTGCTTGGAGAATATTTTAAAGACGGGGATACAGAGACCTTGTTCATCAGTGGAGCGGTAGAAAGCACAGAATCTGGAGTTTGATGTAGAACAGATTAAATTTGATGATCATATCTGGAGCAAGCTCTATGCGGATATCAATAAATATTTTGAAAATCTGTCAGTTGTGGGATGGTTTTTATCCAGGATGGGATTTTCAACAGAAATCAATGACAAGATTACCAGACTTCATCTGGAAAATTTTCGGGGAAGAGATAAGGTACTGTTTGTTATGGATTCTCTGGAATGTGATGATGCCTTTTATGTATGTGAGAAGAACCGGCTGATGCGGCAACGTGGATACTATATTTATTATGTCAGAAATGAAGCAATGCAGAGCTACATTATCAGCCGTAAGAATATGTCCTGTGAGGACAAGCAGAACGCAGCAGTACGGAAGGATGCGGAGCTTGTAAAGAATTTCCGCGCCATGCGCGGTGACACACCTGAAAAACCAAAGAAGAACCGCACCTATGTCCGGTATGCAGTAGCCTCTTTTGCAGCTTTATTTGTACTATCCATGGGGAGTTGCTGTATCCGGAAACTATGATAAAATGAAGAACATCGAATCTACGATCCGCAAAATGGAACTGGAAAATGGAGATTCCGGGGTACAAGTATTTTCAAACAGCAATACAGAACAGACAATATATACAAAAGATATAGACAGTACGACTGCCGGAACATCGGCTGTTACGGAAACGCAGACAGAGTCTGTCGGCACAGATAAGGCAGGAGTAACAGGATCAAATGGGGCACAGAACAAAACGCAGGTAGATCAACCGGATACAGAGAGTCTGATAACAACGGAACAGACAACTTCACAGGACAATACTCAGGAAAATACCCAGGAGACAATGGCAGAGGGAATTCTGCAGTATTATACGATTAAAGAAGGAGATACATTGATGAGTATTTCGATCAAGATGTACAAGTCTCCGGAATATGTGGATGCCCTGATGAATGCAAATGGAATTAAAGAAGGAGATACAATCTATCCGGGGGAAAAAATAGCTATTCCATCTGTAAACTAAAAATGATATACTGTCCACATGTGAAAAGAAAAACTCTTATTTAAAATTGCAGATAATATAGAGGTATAGTATGACAAAAGAAACAACTGAAGAACTGAATAAAAAAAGAAAACCTGCTTTTGGGAAACGTCGTTTTGAAAAACAGGACAGGACACAGGATACAGACAGCAACATAATAGAAGTAACACCAGGAATGTCAGGAAGATTAAAGCTGCTGATCCTTTTACTTGTGATATTAATTGCAGCGGTAACGATCGTATCCGTGCGCAGATACATCAGCACAAGAGAATATAGAGCATATGACGTGGTGACATCTACCGAGACATCCGGAGATAATATAGCCAATTATGTATTGTTCAGTGATAATGTCCTGAAGGTAACAAAAGATGGAGTATCCTATATTGATCAGAGCGGTAATACTGTCTGGGACTGCAGCTATTCCATGAAGATGCCGCAGGTAGTTGTAAATGGAGACTATGCTGCAGTTGCAGATCTGAATGGCAGAGATGTGTATGTATTTAATAAATCCGGTAAGGTCAGTAACCAGACACTGAACTATGATATTACCAATATCGACGTGGCAGCACAGGGCGTTTATGTAGTGATCCTGTCGGGAGAAAAAGAAAATTATATCAATGCTTACGATAAAGACAGCAAGAGTATATATGAGATGAAGACATCGATTGAGAACAGTGGGTATCCGCTGGATATTGCAATATCAGATGACGGAGCCAAGTTATTTACCAGTTATGTGAAGGTAGACGGGACTTCTGTGCCGGATTATCTTGCAGCCTATAATTTCGGATCTGTGGGACAGAATGAGAATGCGGATCGTCTGATGGGTGGCTTTACCTTTGATGACACCATATTTCCATACATAGATTTTGTAGACAATGACACAGTTGTCTGTTTTGGTGATAATAAGATCGTTGTATACGCCATGTCTGAAAAACCAAGTGAAAAAGCGGAGATCGATCTGGAGAACCGTGAGATGCTTGGTGTATTTGCAAATACAAAATATCTGGGTTATATCACGGCAGATAACGAAGATAGTGACAACAGATACCATATCTATATCTATGATATGAGTGGTAAGCTGACAGCAGAAACGGATTATAACAATTCATTTTCCAATATAT
>VOFK01003028.1_pt1:62500-132497 | contig 132497 bp, 152 predicted proteins | sample 5384121 | NCBI WGS metagenome assembly VOFK01 (sample SAMN12384730, study PRJNA508395) | human gut metagenome | isolation source: healthy gut J | host: Homo sapiens
CGCAGAGAAATGGCCCAAGCAACTGTTTAGCAAAAACACAGGTCTATGCAAAACCGAAAGGTGAGGTATATGGGCTGACGCCTGCCCGGTGCTGGAAGGTTAAGAGGAGAGCTTAGCGCAAGCGAAGGTTTGAATTTAAGCCCCAGTAAACGGCGGCCGTAACTATAACGGTCCTAAGGTAGCGAAATTCCTTGTCGGGTAAGTTCCGACCCGCACGAAAGGCGTAATGATTTGGGCACTGTCTCAACAACACACCCGGTGAAATTGAAATACCAGTGAAGATGCTGGTTACCTGCGCCAGGACGGAAAGACCCCATGGAGCTTTACTCCAGTTTGATACTGGGATTCGGTACTGTCTGTACAGGATAGGTGGGAAGCTAGGAAATGATGACGCCAGTTGTCATGGAGCTGACCTTGGGATACCACCCCTGCAGTACTGGGTTTCTAACCTGCGGCCGTGACCCGGCCGGGGGACAATGTCTGACGGGGAGTTTGACTGGGGCGGTCGCCTCCGAAAGGGTATCGGAGGCGCTCAAAGGTTCCCTCAGAATGGTCGGAAACCATTCGAAGAGTGCAAAGGCAGAAGGGAGCTTGACTGCGACACCGACGGGTGGAGCAGGTACGAAAGTAGGACTTAGTGATCCGGTGGTATAAAGTGGGATTGCCATCGCTCAACGGATAAAAGCTACCCTGGGGATAACAGGCTTATCACTCCCAAGAGTTCACATCGACGGAGTGGTTTGGCACCTCGATGTCGGCTCATCGCATCCTGGAGCTGTAGCAGGTTCCAAGGGTTGGGCTGTTCGCCCATTAAAGCGGTACGCGAGCTGGGTTCAGAACGTCGTGAGACAGTTCGGTCCCTATCCGGCGTGGGCGTAGGATATTTGAGAGGAGCTGGCCTTAGTACGAGAGGACCGGGCTGGACTGACCGCTGGTGTATCTGTTGTTGACCAACAGCATGGCAGAGTAGCCAAGTCCGGCAGGGATAAACGCTGAAGGCATCTAAGCGTGAAGCCCCCTCAAGATTAGATATCCCATTCTTTAAAGAAATAAGACCCCTTGAAGACCACGAGGTTGATAGGTCAGAGGTGTAAGTGCGGTAACGTATTTAGCTGACTGATACTAATAGGTCGAAGACTTATCCTGAGAGGTTCGAAAGATAAGCGGAAGAGATTGGAGAAAATGAAGTCGTAAGACTTTCTGTATGAAATTCTGAAGGTACATGAAATAAAAAGTATTGACATCAACCTGAATCTGTGTTAGGCTTGATGAGTACGCCGTGGTATACCAGGTGTTATTCCTCGATAGCTCAATGGTAGAGCACTCGGCTGTTAACCGAGGGGTTGTAGGTTCGAGCCCTACTCGGGGAGCTAATCTTATAAGGCCCCATGGTCAAGCGGTTAAGACATCGCCCTTTCACGGCGGTAACACGAGTTCGAATCTCGTTGGGGTCATTTAATTTAATATGCCGATGTGGCTCAATTGGCAGAGCAGCTGATTTGTAATCAGCAGGTTATCGGTTCGAGTCCGATCATCGGCTTTTTGCTGAAAAGCAAAAAATGGGTGGATTCCCGAGTGGCCAAAGGGGACAGACTGTAAATCTGCTGCGTAATGCTTCGGTGGTTCGAATCCACCTCCGCCCATTTCTTTTTTATTTATATCGCGGGGTGGAGCAGTCTGGAAGCTCGTCGGGCTCATAACCCGAAGGTCATAGGTTCAAATCCTGTCCCCGCTACTATTATGTAATATGCCCAGATAGCTCAGTTGGTAGAGCAGAGGACTGAAAATCCTCGTGTCGCTGGTTCGATTCCAGCTTTGGGCACGACTTTGAAAAGCTGAAATCATAACGATTTCAGCTTTTTCTTTTATCTGTAAAAAGACTGAGAGAAAATCAGATTCAGGTGTTGATAAATAAGGAGTGTGCAGTATGGAGTTTAATGTTGGTCAGGTAATTAAGATGAAGAAGCCGCATCCATGTGGTGCAAATGAATGGGAGATCCTTCGCGTTGGTATGGATTTTCGTTTGAAATGTAAAGGGTGCGATCATCAGGTAATGGTACCGAGAAAATTAGTTGAAAAGAATTTTAAAGGTTTTATAGAATAGCAAAAAAAGTATTGAAATAATAAAAAAATCCTTGCAACATGGGAACCTTTATGATATTATTTTGTTCTGTGATGTGTTAATAATCATATATTTCCTTGCTCATATATCATATATGGGCCAGAGACCATAAGGAGGTGCAATTACATGAACAAGTATGAGTTAACTTTAGTAGTTAATGCAAAGATTGATGAGGATGCTAGAACAGCAGCAGTTGAGAAAGTAAAGGCTTATATCGAGAAAGCTAATGCAACTATCACTAATGTTGAAGACTGCGGACTTAAGAAGCTTGCTTATGAAATCCAGAAGATGGGCGAAGCTTACTATTACTTCATTCAGTTCGATGCAGAAGCTGATGTACCAGCACAGCTTGAAGCTAATGTTCGTATCATGGAGCCTGTTCTCAGATATCTTTGCGTTCGTTTAGACGCTGAGTAATAGGAGGAATTCCGTATGAATAAAGTAATTTTAATGGGTCGTTTAACAAGAGATCCAGAGATCAGATATTCTCAGGGGAATGATCAGATGGCAATTGCCAGATACACTCTCGCTGTAGATAGACGTTTTAACAGAAATGGTGATCAGACCGCAGATTTTATTAACTGTGTTGCTTTTGGCCGTTCAGCAGAATTTGCTGAAAAGTATCTGAAACAGGGTACAAAGATTGTTGTTTCTGGAAGAATCCAGACAGGCAGTTATACCAATAAAGATGGAAACAAAGTATATACAACAGATGTTGTTATCGAAGACCAGGAATTTGCTGAAAGCAAAGGAAGTTCTTCATCAGATGGCGGAAGTTATCAGCCAGCTGGCAGACCTTCACCTGCAAATGCAAGTGCAGAAGGTTTTTATGAGTATTCCGGAAGGTATAGAGGATGATTTACCATTCAAGTAAAGAAGGAGGTAAATACAATGGCTTATATCAAAGACAGATAGAGCAGACGCTCCAATGAAGAGAAGAAATATTCGTAGAAGAAAGAAAGTATGTGTATTCTGTGCAGATAAGACTGCTGTTATCGATTATAAAGATGCAAACAAGTTAAAGAGATACATCTCTGAAAGAGGTAAGATCCTTCCTAGAAGAATTACCGGTAACTGTGCTAAGCATCAGAGAGCTTTAACTGTAGCAGTTAAGAGAGCAAGACAGATTGCAATTTTACCATACGTAGTAGATTAATCTATATTCATTGGTTACACCGTAGGGTGTGCATACAATCTGAAAAATGAAGGATGGTTGTGAAGTGATTACACAATCATCCTTTTTATGTTTATGTTAATAAGCCAAATGCAGATTTCGTGTTTATATGAAAAACAACATTTGACTTATTTAATGCAATATTGACGTCCTGAATCATCTGGGATAAAATTTTGATTAAAGATATTATTAAATATAGAAGGTATAGTTATATTGTTAGATGAAAAATAAATGGATAATTAGCAATATGAAAAAAGGATTAGCACAAAAAAAGAATGCAAGGAGACCTTTATGGCAGAGAAGATCGTACAGATAGATCATGTTACAAAAAAATATAAGGAACGTACAGTATTGGATGATGTATCATTGTCTATCTGGACAGGGGATGTCATTGGGTTATTGGGAAGCAATGGAGCAGGTAAAACGACACTGATGAGGGCGATTGCAGGAAGCATTCCGGTTGATTCGGGAGAAATCAGTTTTTCAGGAGAACGAAGAACGCAGGATGTAGGAACGCTGATCGAGAATCCAAATATATATACCGATATGTCCTGGAATCGAGAATCTTCGATATTTTGGCAGATTATTTGGGGTAGAGGATGAAGCAGTATATGAGAGCCTGCTGCAGCAGATGGGGCTTACAGAAGCCGGAAAGAAATTGGCTGGCAGGTATTCACTTGGAATGAAACAGAGACTTGGCATAGCGGTTGCAATGCTCGGTGATCCGAGACTTTTGATTTTAGATGAGCCGTTAAACGGTCTGGATGTACAGGGAATGCAGGATCTGGAAGAACGTCTGTGGGCAATGCATGAGGATCGGTCAATCGGAATATTGATCAGCAGTCATGTGATCGGTGAATTGGTAAAACTTTGCAATCGGTATCTGGTTATGGATCATGGCAGGATCTGTATGGAATATACAAGAGAAGAACTGCTTCAGCAGGCAGGCAGCGAGGAAGCAGTTGAGGATTATATTATTACACGGTTCCAAAAAACAACGTAAACATATAGCATAAGTGTAGAATATCAAGTAAAATTATAAAACGATATAGCAGATCAGAATAATAAACAAGAGGAAAGACAGAACCAGAATACATTAGAGAAATCAACAGGGCTAGTAGATTAAAATAACATGCTGTACAGAAAAATAACAGGTAAGACAGAAAGGCAGGAAACAAATGATGAATCAGATCATTCGTGCAGAGAATTACAGAATCAGGAAGAATAAGACATTTCGTATTGCATGCATTGTGATCATTGGAATGGTATTGGTTGGATTTGCATTGTTTTATGCTGCAACACATATGATATCCGGAGAGCTGATGGAAGCAGCGGGTGGATATGATACGGATGTGGATGCATTTACAGACATAAATCTGTTTGACTGTGCCGGAATCGCTGTTTCACTGATGCAGATTCTCTCTATTTTGTATGCAATCGTGATCACAATCATGATCGGGGCAGAGAAACGGAATGGTGTCTATTCGCTGATGCTGGAACGCGGGTATCAGACACGTCAGATTTATATGGCTAAATTATATGCGACAACGGTGATAGCAGGCATCGGTTATCTTTTTTATATGTAACTGTATCGTTGATTGCCGGGGCGATATTCTGGCATGGAACAATCGAACGCGAGGATGTGACAGGATTTATCCGAGTGTTTCTTTTAATGCTTGTTATGTATGTAGTTTCTTCCTATATCTATATGGCAGTTGCGATGAATGTAAAAAATGCAGGAATGGCAGTTGCGGTGAATCTCATTATTGTACTTTTATTCTCAACAGTGATAACAGGTCTGGATCAGATTCTTGCTGATGGAGATGTGTTTCTCCGCAAGTACTGGCTCTTATCCGCAATCGAACAGTTTGCCTATATCGATCATACAGATACTACTGTGCGGGAAACTATAACAGGATTGATAGAAGCGGTCGGCTATGGCGGGCTTGCGGTGTTTATTGGCAATACTGTATTTACAAAGAAAAAAAGATAAAAACAGAAAATGAACGCTGCCGGCTATGTGAAGATATTTGACCGATAAGCCTTATGATAAAGTGTGGTTTTCGTTGACAAAATAAAGGGATGCGTTTATGATTATTAAGAACTTTAATGTGGATGGAGTCTGTCCACAGGAAAGAATGCAACAGTGGAATACTTTTATATAACCAGACGCTGCATTATATCAACATTAAGTAATGAAAAGGAGTATATTATGGGTAAGTACACGAAAGCAGATATCTTAAGGATGGTAAAAGAAGATGATGTAGAGTTTATCAGACTTCAGTTTACAGATATTTTTGGAGACCTTAAGAATGTTGCTATAACTTCAAGTCAGATTGAAAAAGCACTGGATAACAAGATTATGTTTGATGGTTCTTCTATTGAAGGATTTGTAAGAATTGAAGAGTCAGATATGTATCTGTATCCAGACTATGATACATTTGAGATATTCCCATGGAGACCACAGCAGGGTAAGGTTGCCAGACTGATCTGTGATGTTTATAAGCCGGATGGCACTCCGTTTGAAGGTGATCCAAGATATGTTCTGAAGAAGGCATTGAAGGAAGCTGCAGATATGGGTTACATGATGAACGTAGGTCCTGAATGTGAGTTCTTCCTGTTCCAGACAGATGAGAATGGATTACCAACAACGAATACTTACGAGCGTGCAAGCTATTTTGATCTTGGACCACTTGATTTCGGTGAGAATGCCAGAAGAGATATGGTACTGACACTGGAACAGATGGGATTTGAGATTGAAGCTTCCCATCATGAGGTTGCTCCTGCACAGCATGAGATAGATTTCAAGTATGGCGAGGCATTAAAGACTGCCGACAGCATCGAGACATTTAAGCTCGTTGTTAAGACAATTGCCAAGAAGCATGGTCTGTGTGCTACATTTATGCCAAAACCAAAGTATGGCGTATGTGGTTCCGGTATGCATATGAATATGTCTTTATCAAAGGATGGCAAAAAATATATTTGCAGATGATAATGATAAGCTTGGTTTAAGTCAGGAAGCATATTACTTCATTGCAGGTATCATGGAACATATGAGAGAGATGACAGCAATCACAAACCCATTAGTAAACTCTTATAAGAGACTGGTTCCTGGTTATGAAGCACCGATTTATATTGCATGGTCAGCAAAAAACAGAAGCCCGCTGGTTCGTATTCCAAGTGCAAGAGGAGCAGGAACAAGAGTAGAGCTTCGTTGCCCGGATCCAACAGCAAATCCATATCTGGCAATGGCTGTATGCTTAAAAGCCGGATTAGACGGAATCAAGAGACAGCTTCCACTTGTACCAAGTGTTGACAGCAATATCTTTGAATTAACAAGAGAGAGAAAAGAAAGCAAGACACATCGAGAGCCTTCCGGCAAACTTAAGAGAAGCTGTTTTATGTATGAGAGACAGTGACTTCATGAAGGAAGCACTTGGTGAGCATATCTTTACACGTTATACATCGGCAAAGTTAGATGAGTGGAACGAATATACCAGACAGGTTACTGACTGGGAGATCAGCAATTACCTTTACAAAGTCTGATCAGAAGCCAGTATGTTTAAGTAAAACCGAAGAAGTATCAAGGAGTAATACAGACACCCATTTTATGGGTGCCTGTGTTGCTATATTATAGAATCAATTTGTTCCATGAAAATATAAGGAACTGAAACTGGTCGGGTGAGAGGTTGTTGTTTTGGTAAATGTAATTGTACTATTTGCAAAGATAGAAGAAGCAAAAAGCATAAAAAATCTTTTGGTTCGACATGGGATCAATGTAACTCAGGTATGTACGACCGGAGCACAGGCAGCACAGGCAGCAGATGCGTGTGATGATGGTCTTATTATATGCGGATACCAGTATCCGGATATGTTATTTTCGGAGTTGGCGGCAAATATACCGGATTATTTTGATATGCTTGTGATTGCATCGTGTGCATTACGAGGCGTGTAGAGAAAGTGGAATTACATGCCTGCCGATGCCACTTCGTACACAGGATTTTATCAATCCTGTTTCACTGACGGCTTTGAAAATATTCTGTGGGAGCGTAAAAAAACGCAAGACAAAACCAAAGGAACGCACAGAAGATGAAAAAAAGGTAATTAAGGCTGCAAAGCTGAAATTAATGAATGATAATGGATTTGATGAGCAGGGCGCTCATCGGTATCTGCAGAAAAAGAGCATGGATAATGGTATCAATATTGTTGAAATGGCATATATGATACTGGAACATACAGCACTGTTTTAAGGAGGCACGAATATGAAGTTTACAAAGATGGAAGGTCTTGGAAACGATTATGTGTACATAAATTGTTTTTCAGAGAAGGTAGAAAATCCTGAGAAACTGGCGATTGCCATGAGTGACCGGCATTTTGGTGTTGGAAGTGATGGAGTGATCCTGATTAAGCCATCCGATAAAGCAGATTTTACAATGGATATGTATAATGCAGACGGTTCCAGATCTGAGATGTGTGGAAACGGTATCCGTTGTGTAGGAAAGTATGTATATGATTATGGACTTACGGATAAGACTTCGATATCTGTAGAGACACTTGCCGGAATCAAATATCTGGATTTTGTGATAAAGGACGGCAAGGTTGATATGGTAACAGTTGACATGGGTGCGCCGATCCTCAAGGCAGATCAGGTGCCCGTGCGTTCAGATAAAGAGCAGGTGATCGACGAGAAGATCACAGTAGCAGGTGTGGATTATCATATGACCTGTGTATCCATGGGAAATCCACATGCAGTTATGTTCGTAGGCGATACAGAACATTTCCCGTTGGAGAAAGCTGGTCCGTTATTCGAGCATCATGAAGTATTTCCGAACCGTGTGAATGCGGAGTTTGTTCAGGTGATCGACCGTCATACCGTAAAGATGCGTGTATGGGAGAGAGGAACTGGAGAGACACTGGCATGCGGAACCGGAGCATGTGCAACTGCAGTTGCATGTGTATTAAATGGAAAGACAGATGATGAGGTAACCGTAAAATTATTAGGCGGCAATCTGATCATCCGTTTTTTGATAGAGAGAACAATAAGGTATACATGACAGGTCCGGCCAAGGTAGTGTTTGACGGCGAGACTGACAGATTTTAGGAGGAAATGACATGTTTAAGGCAAATGAGAATTATCTGAAGCTTCCGGGAAGCTATTTATTTTCAACAGTAGCAAAGAAACAGAGAGAGTACAGTGCGGCGCATCCTGATAAGAAGATTATCCGTCTGAGCATCGGAGATGTAACACAGCCGCTTGCTCCTGCTATTATTGAGAGACTGCATTCGGCTGTAGATGAGATGGCGGTAGCAGAGACATTTAAGGGCTATGCACCGGATCTTGGATATGAATTCTTAAGAAATACCATCGTAAAGAATGACTATATTGACCATGGAGTTGATATTTCTGCTGATGAGATCTTTGTAAGTGATGGTGCAAAGAGCGATTCTGCAAATATTCAGGAGATTTTTGCACCGGAAAGCAAGATTGCTGTATGTGATCCTGTTTATCCTGTTTATGTAGATTCAAATGTAATGGCAGGCAGAACCGGAACTTATGATAAAGAGACCGGACTCTGGAGCGATGTGATCTATATGCCTTGTCTGGAGGAGAATGGATTTGCACCGGAATTCCCAAAGGAGGAGCCGGACATTATCTATCTGTGTTTCCCAAATAATCCGACAGGAGCGACCATCAGCAAAGCACAGCTTCAGGAATGGGTTGACTACGCAAATAAGATCGGAGCTGTGATCATCTATGATGCAGCATACGAAGCATATATCAGTGAAGACGATGTACCACATTCTATCTACGAGTGCGAAGGTGCAAGAACCTGTGCGATCGAGCTTCGAAGCTTTTCGAAGAATGCAGGATTTACCGGAACCCGTCTTGGATTTACAGTTGTACCAAAGGATCTGAAGGATGCAAATGGTGTTGCACTTCATGGTTTATGGGCTAGAAGACATGGAACCAAGTTTAATGGTGCTCCATATATTGTTCAGGCAGCAGGAGAAGCTGTATATTCAGAAGAAGGTAAAGCACAGACAAAGGCACAGATTGCATATTATATGAACAATGCTAAGGTGATCTATGATGGATTAAAGGCAGCAGGCTATTCCGTATCCGGCGGTGTGAATGCACCATATATCTGGTTAAAGACACCGGATAAGATGACTTCATGGGAGTTCTTTGATTATCTGCTTGCAAATGCAAATGTCGTAGGAACACCTGGTTCAGGATTTGGACCAAGTGGTGAAGGATACTTCAGACTGACAGCATTTGGTACATATGAGAATACAGTAGAAGCAATCGAGAGAATTAAAGCGTTATAATAGCGGGGTGCAATTAACTATATAATCGTGGAGGTAGCAAGATGAAAGATAATGGACTGCTGGTGCAGTATTTTAATGCAAATACACCGGCTGATCAGACATTATGGGCGAAAGCGGTAAAGGATGCAGCGACATTGAAAAAGCTCGGTGCAACTGCTGTATGGTTTCCACCTGCAACCAAAGGGGCAGCGGGAAAAGATGACAGGGGCTATGCGCCATATGATCTGTATGATCTGGGTGAATTTAATCAGAAGGGTTCGGTTGGAACCAGATATGGTACAAAGAAAGAATATCTGGAAGCAATCGATGCAATGAAGGCGCAGGGAATCAATGTATATGCAGATATCGCAGTCAGACAGAAGTTAGGCGCAGATTCTGTGGAGGAGGTTACGGCAGCAGATTTTAATGCCAAGGATATTCCGCAGATGATCGGTAATAAAAAGATAGTTGGAGCCTTGTCGAAGTTCACCTTCCGGGCAGAAAGAGCAAGTATTCCAAGTTCAAATGGAACTGGAATCATTTTGCAGGGATTGACTGGCAGCAGGATGATTTTAAGAGGCGTGTCTGCGAACTGTCTGGTATGACAGAGACGGAAGCAGAGAAGAAATACAAGCTCAGCAAATATGATTATATCATAGGCAGTGAGCTGGATCTGTACAATCAGGAAGTATATGATGAATTAATGGCATGGGCGAAGTGGTATGAGGATGTGACCGGGTGGACGGATTCCGTTTCCAGGAAGCAGAGAAGATTCCGGGATGGTTCATCAGAGACTTTGCAGAAGCTGCTTCGAATGCCGGAGAAGAAGAAAAAGAGATCTTTACGGTAGGTGACTTCTGGCACTGGAGATGTGACTATATCAATGATTACATCGCGTCTGCGGACAATCAGCCATCTATGTTTGATGTGCCGCTGCATTTCAGTTTCCATGATGCATCCGTTGCAGAGGGAGAATATGATCTGAGCCGGTTACTGGATGGCTCCATGATGATGAGTAATCCTGCAAAGGCAGTTACATTTGTAGAGAATCATGAATCACAGCCGGGCGGTGTGCTGGAATCTGCTGTAGCAGAGTGGTTTAAACCACTGGCATATGCGATCATTTTATTAAGAGAACAGGGATATCCATGTATGTTCATGGGTGATTATGAAGGCATTCCTGCGGCTAAGATCAAGTCCAGAAAGACAATCATGAACAAACTGTTAAAGCTTCGTAAGAAATATGCATACGGAACACAGCATGACTACTTTGATCATCCGGATGTTGTCGGCTTTTACCAGAGAAGGAGATGCAGAGCATGAGAATTCCGGTCTGGCAGTTATTATGTCAGATGGAACCGGCGGAACAAAGCGCATGTATGTCGGAAGACAGTTTGCAGGCTGTCATTTCGCAGATGTAATGGGAAATGCAAAGTATGATATCCGTATCGATGAAGAAGGCTGCGGCGAATTCTATGTAAACCGTCAGGGACTTGCAATCTGGATTAAAAAAGATTGCAAATTATAAGAAATTGAGTTATCATATTAATACTTTAGATTGTAAAAGTGCATGAAAGTCTGAGGATGATCCGGATTTTCACAGCATAAAAGTGGCAAAGGAGTATGAGTTATGGGAAAGACAGTACATACAGAAGCAGTCCGTGATCTGTTTGAAGCAATACTGACATTGGAGACAGAGGAGGAATGTTTTAATTTCTTTGAAGATGTTTGTACGGTAAATGAATTGCTGTCCATAGCCCAGAGATTTGCGGTTGCGAAGATGTTAAAGGAAGATAATACTTATCTGGAAGTTGCCGAGAAGACCGGTGCATCGACAGCAACAATCAGCAGAGTGAACAGATCTCTTAATTATGGTAAAGATGGTTATGAACTTGTATTCAGCAGAATGAATCTGGATAAAGAAAAGAAAGATTCAGAATAACAACATATAAAACAGGAAATCCTCCGGGAATGGATCAAGACGATCCGTTTCCGGAGGATTTTGTTTGTCCTACAACCAACCTATGTCTGCGCAGGCACTGGCGGCAAACAGAGTACTGTGCAAATGACTCGCTTCAATTTCTATAAACTGCATATATCTGATTCGCAAATATTCCTGTGCTAACTCGCCTGACGGCTCAAACAAGCCCCCATATTTGCTGATATATGCAATTTATTACGAAATCTTCGCTTGATGTCATTTGCACAGTACTCTGTTTGCCATAGTGCCTGTGCAGACATAAAATTGGTCGGACAGACATCAGTCTGCCCGACCATGCGGGGAGAAAATCCCCTATATATTTGGTATTAGGAAGCGAAGCGGGGATTAAAGGGTATTTACAAAGCGCATGAAGGCTTCTCTGCCTTCGGTGGTATTTTTTGTATACACCGGAGCATTCCAGAACTTTTGAGAATACCTTGCCGATCTCGTTCTGGATGATTCCATGGATATTTTCCGGAGTAATGTCATAATTTCCAATCCATTCATCAACCCAGTCTGCATGTTTTTCGATAGCTTCATTTGCGCGGATGTCCTTGTGATTTAAGATTGCATCCTCAAGCTCTGACATTTCACCTTTTAATCTTGCAGGAAGAACAGCCAGACCCATGACCTCGATCAGACCGATATTTTCCTTCTTAATATGATGATACTGGCTGTGTGGGTGGTAGAGCCCCATCGGACATTCTTCGGTTGTGATGTTGTTACGAAGTACCAGATCCAGTTCGAACAGATCTCCATGCATTCTTGCGATCGGAGTAATCGTGTTATGTGGAGTATCGTCTGTGTAAGCGTAGATATATGCAGCTTCGTCTGTGTAATTTCTCCATGCTGTCAGGATGTGATCTGCTGCATCTGCGATACGTGCAGGATCAGAACCTTGAAGACGGATAACAGACATAGGCCATTTGACGATACCGGCTGTCAGGTCTTCGTAACCAGGTAAAGTAAAGTTTGATTCATATGGAGCCTTTGCCATTGCAAATGTATAGCCGCCACCCTGAAAATGGTCATGGCTTAAAATGGAACCGCCAACGATCGGAAGATCTGCGTTGGAGCCGGCTGTATAGTGAGGGAACAACCGGACAAAATCAAGTAGCTTTACAAACGCAGCGTGGTCAATCTTCATTGGTGTGTGGTTTGCATTAAAGATAATACAGTGCTCGTTGTAGTACACATAAGGGGAGTACTGTAAGTAATATGCCTGTCCATCTAAGGTAATAGGCATGATCCTGTGGTTCTGTCTGGCAGGATGTGAGAAATGTCCGGCATAACCTTCGTTTTCACGGCAGAGCAGACAGGCTGGATAACCGGATTTCTTTGCCTTTCCTGCTTTCGCGATATCTCTTGGGTCTTTCTCCGGCTTGGACAGGTTGATCGTAATATCGATCGGACCGTATTCCGTTTCCGTAACCCATTTTTCATCCTTTGCGATACGATCTTCACGAATATAGTTTGTAGCCTTACTGAAAGCATAATAATAATCCGTTGCTTCCTTTGGGGATACGGCATATTTATCAGCAAATATTTTCCGTACAACAGATGGAGCAGGAGTGAGCATACCCATGATCTTTGTATCGAAAAGATCACGGTTTGTGATCGTGTCATCCTCCATCAGCTTGTGCTGGTATGCATAATCTAACATATCGTTTAAGATATCAACGAGCGGACGGGATGAAATCTCAGCCGGTTCGTTGTATTCCTGAATGTCGAATAACTCTAGCAGACGGTTTGTAACATATATTTCGTCTGCAGGATCTACAAGTCCTTTGTTTAAACCATAAGTAACCAATTCTTTGATATATGTTTCTATCATAGTCATAACCTCCCATAAAATTTGTTATTATATCGTGAGCATAGCTCACTCAATGCATTTTCGCAAAATCAGCATCCTTGCGAGCAAATAATTTTGCGTTCATTATATCATGTCGTCTGTTTTACAGTACCTGCATACCGCCGTATTTACGGATCTTCAGTACATGGCAGGAGCCTCCGCCAAATACGTGATCCATAGCCTGGCGATACGTCTCAACAGTATCGTTTTCTACAAATGCCTGAATAGTTCCGGCAAATCCACCGCCGTGAACACGGCTGACTCCGTGACTTCCAAGTGTGATATCACTGACAGCCAGAGCAACAGATACATTCTGAGCCTGAATATCTTTTTATTCGTATATACGTTCTGCAAATACTTGAAAGAAGAATCACCGGATGCTTTAACCGCTGCAAGGAATGCAGGCATATCACCCTTTGTCAGGGAAGCAACCTGAATTTCTACCCGTTTTACTTCTTCAAAATAGTGAAGGGCACGAAGCAGGTAACGGTCGCCGAGTTTGGTGCGGATGTCAGCCATGTGGTCGATAATATCCTGTTCGCTTAATTCGTTTAATACCGGTTTGCCAAGCATCTCCGCAACGGCACACATCTCGGCAGGAACTGCAGCATAGTCAGCAGTCAGATCTACATGAGAGCCCTTTGTATCAGTGATACAGAGACTGTAACCGCTCTTTGCCATATCAAAGTCGATCTTTTCAACAATAGGATCGGCTGGATCTGCAAAGTCGATATGTACAAGATTTCCGACGGAAGATGCCATCTGATCCATCAGGCCGCAAGGTTTTCCGAAGTATACATTTTCTGCATACTGGCCGATGATCGCGATCTCGATTGCAGATACGGAACCATTATTATAAAGTCCCGACAAGATGGTTCCGATGATTGTTTCGAATGCTGCAGAAGATGAAAGGCCGGCACCAATCAGTACATCACTGGTGATATATGCTTTGAAGCCGCCGACAGCGTGTCCGTGTTCCTTTAATCCGGCAGCAACACCCTTGATCAGAGCCGTTGTTGTTTTCTTTTTCACTTTCTACAAGAGAAAGGTCGGATGCGTCGATTGTAATGAGATCATATCCGTCTGAGATAACCTGGATCTTATCATCGGAAGTCTTTGCAACGATGGCAATCGCATCTAGATTGATAGATGCGGCAAGTACCTGACCATGCTGATGATCAGTATGATTTCCGCCTACTTCACTTCTACCCGGAGCGGAGAAGATAGATACCTCTGTGTCTCTCCGAAATCTTTGATGAATTCCTGAAGAGCAGCGATATATCTGCCATTCTGATAAGCGAGCAGATGCTCATCGACATAGATATCGGTTAATAATTCATTGTACTGTTCTGATTCAAAGTCATTTTATTAATTCAGATGCATGTTTCATATGTTTGTCCTCCTGATCATACATGATAATTAATGTGCTTACACCTGTACGATGCGTAAATGTGTGTTTACTTGTACAGATGTGCCTGTTTTTCCTAAGTCTGTTTGTTCTTTATAGTGACAGGATAACATATGTTTAGTAAAATGTCAACCACACTTTAGTAAAGATTTACTGAAAAAGTAATTGAAAAATAAAAAGAAATCTGTTACACTAGGTTAGTAAAAAAAATATAGTAAATTTATCCAATAAATATGGAGTAAAAAAGAGGTACATTATGACGACAATCAAGGATATTGCGAGACGGGCAAATGTGTCACCGGCTACAGTTTCAAGAATTTTTGAACGATGATCCGACATTAAATGTTTTACCGGAGACTAAGGAAAGAGTCCTTCGGACAGCAAAAAGAGCTACACTATACAAAGAAAAAGTCAGCCAGATTAAAGAAATCATTCCAGCTTGGGCTTGTGCTTTGGTTTTCAGCAGAGGATGAGATGAAAGATAGCTATTATCTGTCCGCAAGAAAGGGAATCGAGGATTTCTGTATCAGCCAGTCGATTGAACTGGTTCGGGTATTTCGGAATGACAGCAACTATCTGGACATGCTGCGTGGTTGTGATGGAATTATCTGCCTGGGTAAGTTTGCACAGGAGGAAGTAAAATCATTTATAGAGATATGCAGTAATATTGTATTTCTGGATATGAGGGTGGAGCAGTATAATATTACTTCCCTAACGATGGACTTTAAACAGGCAGTAAGGGATGCGCTTGATTATCTGTACCATCTGGGACATCGCAAGATTGATTTATGGGTGGTAAAGAGTATGTGGGAAATCATGAGCTTCTGGTTGATCCGAGACTGGAAGAATACATTGCATATATGAAAGAAAAGAATCTTCCATACGAGAAATATCTGTATGAGGGAAGCTTCAATACATTCTCCGGTTATGAGATGGGTAAGGTGATCGCAACTTCTGAAGAACATCCGACAGCAATCTTTGCAGCCAGTGACGCTCTTGCAGTAGGAGCATTAAAGGCATTCAAGGAAGCGGATATGGAAGTGCCGGAGGATATATCGCTTGTTGGCTTTAATAACACAGAGCTTAGTGAGTATACAGTTCCTGCACTTACAACCGTAAATGCTCCGGCATATGATATGGGGACAGCATGGTGCTAATCTGATCTATGCTGCATCAAACCTTAGTATCCGTACTCCGTTAAAGGCGGAGATTCCTTGTAATCTGATCGTCAGGGAATCCTGTATGGAATACACAGAAAAATAAAATTATTCGTTGTAAAGTAAGTGCAACACATGAATTGTGTGTTGTACTTACTTTTTTATGCGTTGTTTTCCCCCTCTCAACGCATGAGTTCCCATCCTTTTTCTTGGAGCGTGTCAAAGGTCGATGCGCTCCGCTATAAAAAGGATTAGTAAAATAATAGGGGGTAGAGAAAGGTGGGTTTTTATGGAATTTGTAATGAACAAAGGAATAACAGTAACTATCGATGATGATGAGATTGTGAGCTGGAATCATGACCAGAAGAAAAAAGCATGTTTTATAAGGGTTAAAGATGGATCTATATGGTGCTATATGTAAGCTACGAGAGAATTTTTTTTTCTTTGGATAAATATAATTAAAGTTTGTAGGGTGGCGCATCCGCGCTGAATATGAAAAGAAAGATAAGAGGTAGAAGTTATGAAAATGGCGGGTACAGTATTATGGGCTTAAATCTGGAATGGAAGAGATTCACGACATGGAATATGAATGATTATATGGAATTTGAGATTGATCTGGTGAAGAAGCTGACTCCGGATCGCCCGGTTACAACGAATTTTATGCAGCTCTATGACGGACTTGATTATCGGAAGATGACAGAACTGATCAAAGAGCTGATTACAAATGCAGGAATCCGGATAAAGGAACTGCCTGAGAACGTGAAATATCATGAGCGTTATACGGATACACACTGTTATGCCTTTTATATCAATGAGGGCGATGTGGCGGCAGAAATTCTGAATGTGAATGGGACAGAACTTCTGAGTGGACAGGTTGTAAACGGAAAAATCACTGTTGATGCAAAAAATGTGATAATTATAAAAGGGGAAATATAAATTAAAAGATCATCAGTGCTGCTCCATAAAAGATGCCTAATAAACGCAGGACGGCAGATAAAAAACTGTAAAAGCAGGCTGCGGAAGTATGGAGTTGATTTTTGAAAGATATATAGGTAGAAGCTGTATTAAAAGGAGGATGTTATGTTTATAAAAGGAATGGATATTTCCACCCTGCTGGAGGAAGAAGCCTGTGGTGGGAAGTATTATGATAATGGTGTAGAACAGGATTTATTTGCTATTTTGAAAGCATATGGTACAAATTCTGTGAGATTAAGACTCTGGAATGATCCATATGCGCCGGATGGTACTCCATATGGCGCAGGGACTAATGATTTGGATAAAGTGATCATTCTTGCCGGGCGTGCAAAAAATATCAAATGGTCTGCTCTGGCCAAGCGGTAAGAAACCGGAGTTTGACCGGATCGCAAAGTATCTGAATGCAGGAATCCGTGCAGTGAGAGAGATTCAGGCGGATATTCCGATCATGATCCATCTGGACAATGGTGGCTTTAATGAGATGTATGTGGAGTGGTTCGACGAATTTACAAAGCGAGCAGAACCATTTGACATTATAGGCTTGTCTTATTATCCGTTCTGGCACGGCACGATGGAAGATTATCGCGATCGCGAGGGTAAACCGCTGGATCAGTTAAAAGGAATGGCGACAAAGCCGGAGCTTGTAGAGAAGCTGAATTATTCGATGACAAAGGAAGGACAGGCTTCATTTATGAAAGACTTTTTGAAACTGATCGCAGATATTCCGGGTGGAGAAGGCTTCTATTACTGGGAGCCTTCATGGATTCCGGTTCCGGGATGTGGTTGGGCGACAGAAGCAGCACTCGCATATACCGGAGAAAAAGGACCGGGAGGAAATGAGTGGGCGAATCAGGCATTATTCGATTATGATGGAAATGCCCTGCCTGCCCTTGCTGTGATCCGTGATTTTAACAGACTAAACTGTAAATGAAAAAAATATCAATTACGCAGTGGCAAGAAAACTGATATGACAGGTATGGAAAATTCAAGATCTCTGTTGTGGATTTAAATATAACAAAAGGCTGAATGCTCTGTACATTTTTGTGCAAGACATTCAGCTTTTGTTCTTTTTCGGAACAGAAATGTCTGTTTCCGAAAAACGGTATTTATTTAGTGCAAAGGATCTATTTTGCTGGTAAGTTCGTGCTTTTATTCTTTGGTGCTGTCTTTAGCGTCCACTATTTTTACTGCCGGTCGTTGTTCTGTTTGCTTTGGTATTTTCCACAGCTTTCGTTTTGCTGTTTGCAGTAACCTTTTCGGCAGTTTTTGCCTTGCCGGTTACGGTAACTTTCTCGGTGCTCTTTATTTTCTCGGCAGTTTTTGCTTTCTGTGCATTCTGCTTCAATGTTTGTTCCTGAACGGAATGCATATCATCAATCAGATGCTCGATACATTTCTTCTTAACATAGACATCGACGGACAACATAGATACCATACACATATCATGAAGATAAGCGTCTGTTTCCGGATCATACATATCGGATGCCTTATCATAGGTAGATAAAATGCTCTTGATAATATCGTTATAGTTATCAATCTCATAATTGAATAATTTGCGGTAGACCTCTTCGATATTGACCGGGGACTCGCCGTTATAGCAGTCGTTGTTATTCATCGGGGCAAGAAGTGTCTGGATATCAGTGATACTTACAAAGTTCTTGAGGTAGTAAATATACAACAGCATGATCAGATGATCCTTGGAGTAACGCTTCTTGTCAGGGGGCGGGAGAAGGTTGTTTTTCGTATAATTGTTGATCATGGTCTTCGTCATGGTCTTGTCTTCTTCGCTTCGCTTATTAGCGTTCAGCTTATCCTCCATAAAGGTTGTTAGCTGATCCATATATAGATCAATCTCGGGTATATCATCCGGATCAATGTAACTTAGAGAAGTTGCGATCTGTAATAATTTTTTTCTGCGAGTAATATTTTTATTCATTAGAATCTCTCCCAAACGTAACCAAATCTGTATGAATTCTATAGGAAAGTCCTGTTTTCATGTAAATGATATGAAATACAGGACTTTATAACCTTAGTATTCTATTATATAGGAATAAAAACCACAACACAAGCGTTTTGCCAGAATTTTTATAAATTACGAATTATACTGGAATCTGTATACCTGCACGATACCGGCATTTTAGTACAGGTAAAAGTCATATAAGACAAGACTTCATTATGCGTTGCCGTCATCATTGTCGGTATCCGGCTGTGGCAGGATTTCAAGAAGAACTCTGGATACACGTTTTTTATCCAGTTTTGTGACTTTACAGGAGATTGCTCCGTCGGATGCAGTATCACCGACCGAAGGAAGGTGATCTAATAACTGAATGATATAGCCACCGATGGAATCGTAATCTTCGGATTCAATATCCAGATCCAGAGCATCATTTAAGTCATCGAGCTTGATGCCACCATCGATGCTGTAGTGTGTATCATCTATTTTTACGATATTATTATGTTCTGCATCATCGTATTCATCCTTGATATCACCGATGATCTCTTCAATCAGATCCTCCATGGAGATCAGACCGACGCTGACGCCATATTCATCCAAAACAATACCGATGGAGTTGGAGCTGGATTTCATATTGGTCAGAAGATCATTTGTCTTCTGAAATTCATACACATAGAGTGGTTCACGAATAATCTTTGCAACATCAAAATTGTTGATATCATGAGTTGCTTTATAAAAAAATAAATCTTTTACATGCAGAATACCGATGACATTATCACGGGAATCCTTATAAACAGGAAGTCTGGTGTAAGGAACCTCCATATATTGCTTCAGCAGTTCATCATAAGAAGCAGTAACAGGGAACCATGGTCACATCGGCACGGGGAATCATAATATCACGTACACGGGAATCTCCGAAGTCCACTACATTTGTGATCATTTCCTTTTCTTTGTTCTCAATAACACCTTCTTCCTCGCTGACATTTACCATAGTGATCAGCTCGTCTTCGGTGATGGATTTGGCGCTTCCGTTTGTATCCATTCGTAAGATCCAGAAAATAACATGAGAGATCTTGTTTATGATGAACACAAATGGGGTAAAGATATATACCAGAAACCGTACGACGTCCACATAAAGTATTGACATTTTAACACTGTTATTTTGGGCAAGCGTTTTTGGTGTGATTTCACCAAATAACAGGATCAAAAGGGTGAGGATTCCTGTTGCGATTCCGACTGCCTTGCTTCCGAATAAATTAGTGGTAAGTGTTGTTGCAAGAGCGGAAGCTGAAATATTCACGATGTTATTACCTATTAATATTGTGCTGATCAGTTTGTCACTGTTAGAGATCAGCTTAAGAACTCTGGTAGCACGTTTGTTCCCATTGTCAGCCATTGAGCGCAGGGTGAATTTATTGACGGTCGTAAGAGCTGTTTCGGCAGAAGAAAAGAATGCCGACAACAGGATCAATAGAATAATTGTAAATAACTGGATAATTGTACTGGGGTGCAAAAAAGATCATCTCCTAAAAATATTTTTGCTTTTGATTGTACAGAATAGAGGAAATCTTGTCAAGAACAGAACGGCTAAGAAATGATGACTTTACATAAACATTACACTATCCGGTAATGTTCGGAATAAATGACAGATAAGATGCAGATACTAATGCATGTAGATGATAATAGACAGTTATGCAGATATCATTGCCTGATGTTGTTGGTGCATGACCGGATCTATGAAATCTGCGAGAAAGACTGACAAATGTCAAGGAGGTAAGAACGATGAGAAGTTCAACAGAAACCTATCATGAGGTAGCAGAACGTTGTAGTGCTTATGAAAAGACATGCCATTGCAACAGCATGACCAACAAAGCGGATGGTGAAAAGAGTTGCTTAAACTGTTCCCATTTCAGCAAGGACGAACATTGTAAATTAGATCTTTATGATCCGATTGTAAAGAATCTGAAATAACAGGAAAACAGAACTGAAGGGTTCACCCCTGACCGGTCAGCCGGAAAAGACTTAGAAAATGAGCCTTTTCCGGCTTTTTCAGGCACATACGTTCTTTTTTTCATAATTGACACATATTCAACTAATTGATATACTTTTAGATTAGAAAAATGGAAAGGTATGTGTATCGATGATAAGTGCAAATAACGTAACATTAAGATTTGGAAAGAAAGCTTTATTTGAAGATGTAAATATTAAATTTGTACCGGGTAACTGCTACGGACTGATCGGAGCAAACGGAGCCGGTAAATCAACCTTTTTGAAGATCCTTTCAGGAGAGATCGAACCATCAAAGGGCGATGTCACAATGGATGAGGGTGAGCGTCTGTCTGTATTACAGCAGGATCATTACAAGTTCGATGAATACACAGTACTCGATACTGTTATCATGGGAAACAAGCGTCTGTATGAGATTATGAAAGAAAAAGATGCGATCTATGCAAAAGAAGATTTTACAGATGAAGATGGTATCCGTGCTTCTGAACTTGAGGGTGAATTCGCGGATATGAACGGATGGGAAGCAGAATCCGATGCGGAGACCTTGTTAAATGGTCTGGGTGTAGACACAGAATATCATTATATGATGATGAAAGATCTGGATGGTGGACTGAAGGTTAAGGCACTGCTTGCACAGGCGTTATTTGGCAATCCCGACGTTCTCCTTCTCGATGAGCCTACGAACCACCTGGATATGGATGCGATTGCATGGTTGGAGGAATTCCTGATCAACTTTGAGAATACCGTTATCGTGGTATCCCATGACCGTTATTTCTTGAATAAGGTATGTACACATATCGCAGATATTGATTATGCAAAGATTCAGCTTTATGCCGGTAACTATGATTTCTGGTATGAGTCCAGTCAGTTGATGATCAAGCAGATGAAAGAAGCGAATAAGAAGAAGGAAGAGAAGATCAAGGAGTTACAGGAATTCATCCAGAGATTCTCTGCCAATGCTTCCAAGTCCAAGCAGGCAACCTCCAGAAAGAGAGCACTGGAAAAGATCGAACTAGATGATATCAAGCCATCCAGCCGTAAATACCCATATATTGATTTCCGTCCAAAAGAGAGATCGGAAATGAAGTATTGACCGTATCTCATATCTCAAAGACAGTAGAGGGCGAGAAGCTGTTAGATGATGTATCATTCACAGTAGGACATGATGATAAGATTGCATTTGTCGGACCAAATACAAAGGCAACGACAATGCTGTTCAAGATTCTTGCAGGAGAAGAAAAGCCGGATGAAGGAAGCTTCAAATGGGGTGTTACAACTTCACAGGGTTATTTCCCAAAGGATAACACAAAGGAATTCGATAATGACCTGATCATAGTAGATTGGCTGACACAGTATTCGGAAGAAAAGGATGCAACTTATGTACGAGGCTTCCTTGGAAGAATGTTGTTTGCCGGCGACGATGGTGTTAAGAAAGTAAAGGTTCTGTCTGGTGGAGAAAAGGTCCGCTGTATGTTATCCAAGCTAATGATCATGGCTCCAAACTGTCTGATCTTAGATGAGCCTACAAACCATCTGGATATGGAATCTATTACAGCGTTGAATAATGGACTGATCAAGTTTCCTGGTGTTATTTTGTTCTCGTCACAGGATCATCAGTTCGTACAGACAACAGCAAACCGTATTATCGAACTTACCAATACAGGTCTGATCGATAAGCAGACAACATATGATGAATATCTGGCAAATGATGAGCTTGCAAGAAAACGTCAGATCATGAACATGGATGTTGATGGAGAAGATTAAGACAGAGATTAAGATGGCAGACAGGGGGATGTTTCATATGAAGATGAGATTAGAAAAGCCTGAGATTGCAAAGCGGGCAGGCGAAGAAGGAAAGATTTATTCGTTTGGCAAGGAAATATGGCGGTTTATCCTGGTATTCCTGGTCGGAAGCTTTATTGCAGGTTTGATTCCTGCAATATATGAAATGTACCTGTTCCTGTCAGATATGGAAATGTTTGACCAACTGCAGCGACTGTTCTTAAACGGAGATTCATCTTTTTCGGATATGATGGAACTGGCAACCAATATGACAGACGGAATGTATATACTTACATTATTCTGTACACTGATCCTGATCATTTCTGTTCTGATCTATTGTAATAAGATAGAAAAGCGTTCCTATTATTCTATGGGACTTGTTAAGAAAGATGGAGCAAAGCATTATGTACAGGGCTTGCTTATTGGCGCGGTATCCTTTTCTCTTTGCGTACTTGCAGGTGCTGCTCTTGGATTTATAAATATTAAGGGATGGAATCAGAACTGCAATCTGCTGATCGTGCTTTTGTATTTTATCGGATTTTTTGGTACAGGGCTTCAGTGAGGAGATCGCATTCCGAGGATATTTTATGATAAGCCTGATGAAACGAAGCTCGGCAGTAAAAGCTGTTCTTGTGAATTCACTGGCATTTGCATTCTGCCATATGTTGAATCCGGGACTTACGATTCTGGCGTTCCTGAACTTGCTATTGATTGGAATATTCTTGTCACTCTATGTGATAAAAACAAATGACATCTGGGGTGCGGCAGGCTACCACAGCATGTGGAATTTCGTGCAGGGAACCTTCTATGGAATCTCTGTCAGCGGAACCAACGTAGGAAGTGCTGTTCTTTCCTCTGAGATCAAACCGGGAAATATATTCCTGACGGGTGGTAAATTCGGCATGGAGGGCAGCATCGTGGCAACTGTTGTGATGGCAGCAGTCTTAGTCCTCGGAATGCTTTACTATAATAGAAAAGAAATAAAACAGAATATAGCTGGATAGAAGAAGATCACACAGGGCTGTCTCCGGAGTGGATCCGTTATATGAATATACCCACTATAACATGACGTTTGCGAGGATTTCGTCGCAAGCAACATATTGCCAGTAAATACGGGTGCTTGTCTGAGCCGAAGGCGAGTTAGCACAGAAGTATTTACGAATCAGGCATGTGTTGCGAGCAGAAACCGCAGCAAGTCATTTATAGTGGGTATATTTATATTTGGATCACTTCAGAGACAGTCCTGTGTGATCTTCTTCTATATAGGTATTATTTATAGATCCAATCCGAGGTCGAAGATGAAGTTACAGATCTGCTTGACACGCTTCTGGTTGTCTTCGGATACGCCGGGGAAACAGATGTAGACATCGTCGTATCCCGGATTCAGTTTCTTTGCAAAGTCGGTATCACTGATGTTGATCGCGTATGGAGCACTCTTTCCTGTGTAAGCAGGAGAAGTTGTGATCTGATCATTATAATCAGCGGTGAAAATATCATATAGATCGGAAGGCAATGCTTCACCCAGCGTATGAATGATCGAACTTTCACTTAAGTATTCCAACCCTCGTTTATTTGTGATAATAATATCGTAGTAGTTTTCATCACATAGAGTAGGAAATGCAATGTAGTTTCCGCTTTCTGTATCTTTGGATGCTTCGTTGGTGCTGGTGCTTGGATCATACTTCAGATCCAGAACCTTCTGAAACTGATAATTGTCATCAAAACTATAGTAGTTCCAATAATCAGTTTCTATGACAGAGGGATCAAGTGCTTCCAGATCTTCACAGTTTACAACTGCGTAGGAGAGTGCGATCGGTTTGTTGCCGCGGAAGAATGCAACTACGATCAGGCTGATTGCGATGATCACGATCAGCGGTAGCAGGATCTCCATCTTATACGCATATAAAAAGTATTGTAACTTTTGCACCAAGGTCATTCCTTCGGTCGTTTCCTTTAATCGTTTTCTTTTTGCTGCCCGACGCTCCTTACGGGACATGGTTGCAAATTCCAGTTTGTCCTCAATCTTAAGATCTTCCTTTGGTGGAACCTTGCGTGGATCTTTTTGAACTCGTGCGGCGGCTCCTGTTTGTTTTCGATAGTCTGTACCTTTACCGGTTCCTTCTTTTCGACGGCAGCCTGAGTATTGACAGTTTCCTGTTTAGTTTCGATATTTTGTGCCTTAGCCGGTTTTTTGCTGTTTGCACAGCAGTCTGCTTTTTTGCCTGTACATTGGAAGTTGCGGAGGTATGGTTGATTTTCTTCTTTTTCTTTTTGTTGTTGCTCATAGTGTTTCCTTTTCTACTTATATAATAATGATAAGTATAACACAGATGGAAATGGATAAAAAAAGAAGCAGGCGTGGTAAAGAGTATGAAAAAAGAATGAAAATATAAGAAATGAAATATAAAGAATATGTATTTAGCAGATCATAAAGACGTGTACCTTGTAAAAAACAGAATTGGCGATATGCGTTGTGGTAAAAACGTATACATTTTAACGAATACGCAATGTACATCATATATAGATGAAGTTATACAGAAAGAGAACTGCAACTACGCGAAAAATGAGACAACGGAAAGATAAAGATTTAAATTGTATGTCAATTAAGCTAAAATTGTGGAAATAGTATAAATAAGCAGTGTCGCAAATTGGTAAATTTTTTTTTAACGAAAATTTAAAAATGTACAAAAAAAGATAAAAAGAATAAAAAAGGGCTTGCCAAATTAGATAATATGTCCTATAATAAGCCTATGTTGACAAGGAAATTTGTCAATAATATCTTAAGAAAGCCACATACATAATCATGTTTGACATATTGTGTAAATGATAAGTTAATCAGATCATGTATAAAAGTGGCAGGCATTCCAGTAAATAATACAGATGCAGATGTCAATCCGCAGAAGTATGAATGAAAGGAATAGCACACATATTTTAAAAGGAGGGTTTTTTTGTGAGAAAAATCAAAAAAAGCATTGGCTCTTTCATTAGCACTTGCTATGGGATTATCACTTGTTGCTTGTGGTGACAAGACAGATAACTCAACAACAGAGTCAAAAAAATCATCAGAAGCAACATCAGAGGCAGCATCATCAGAGGATGCATCATCAGAAGAAGCATCATCAGAGGACGCTTCAGGAGCAGCTAAGATCGAAGCTCCTAGTACAGATGGATGGGATGACAGCAAGAAGATCTACGCTTATTCATGGGATGAAGATTTCTCAAAGAAGCTGAACGTTGTTCTTGACAAGTTCCCAGAGTACAAGGATTACGTTGAGTTCGTAACACTTGGTCTTAGTGGAACATCAGATGACTACAAGACAGCTATTGATACAGCTCTTACAAGCGGAGACAAGTATCCTACACTTATCCCAGCTGATAACGATGTAGCTAAGTACTGGTCAGAAGATGATTCAAAGACAGCTAATCTGTATGACTTAGGTTTCACAGATGAGATGCTTGCTAACTCATACGACTTCGCTAAGCAGTATGGTACAACAGACGGCGAGCTTAAGTGCGTAACATGGCAGGCAACAGCAGGTTCTGTATACTACAGAAGAGACATCGCTAAGAAAGTTCTTGGAACAGATGATCCTGCAAAGGTTCAGGAAGCACTTGCTTCATGGGATAAGTTCTTCGAGACAGCTGATACATTAAAGGCTGCTGGATACAAGATCGTATCTGGTGCTCCTGATGTTAAGTACGCTATCTGGGATACTCAGTCACAGCCTTGGGTAACAGATGACGGTTCAAAGGAAACTCTTACACTTGACAAGTCAGTTACAGAGTATCTTGAGACAGCTAAGAAGATTTACGATGGTGAATATTCAAACAACACATCTATGTGGGATAACTCATGGGCAGCAGATATGAAGGATGATTCTAAGGTATTCTGCTACTTCGGATGTCCTTGGTTCATTGGTTCAATGCAGGGTAATGGTGCTACAGATGGTAACTGGGGAGCTGTTACAGGTCCTACATCTTATCACTGGGGTGGTACATATGTATGTGTAGGTAAGGATACAAATAACCCTGAGTTAGCTGCATTCCTTCTTTACGAATTAACATGTGATCCAGACGTAGGTGTTGAAATCACAAACCAGACAGGTGACTGTGTAAATAACAAAGAAGCTAATGCTAGACTTATCGCTGGCGAACTTAGCGCTGACAATGCAGCAGCTAAATTCCTTGGTGGCCAGAATCCTATTGAAGTTTGGGCAGCAGCAGCAGAAGGTATTAACCTCAGCAGCTTAACATACCAGGATGCTTCAATCAAGGCATTTATTGATGAAGCTTCTACAGCATACAATTCAGGAACATACAAATCAGTTGATGAAGCTATTAAGTATATCCAGGATAAGTGTGCATCAGAATTAGGTATTTCAGCTGAATAATCCCTAAAAACTGATTAAGTAACACAATTTGCACGCATCACTAATGAAAGTTGCTGGTGCGTGTGTACTATAAACGATTAATTTTTAGGGGGTGCTCTTACACAATGAAAAAGAATAAGACAGTTGAATATGGAAAATATGGATTACTGTTTCTCATTCCATTCTTTTTCTTGTATTCTTAGTTTTTCAGCTGTATCCTCTTCTTTATACTTTTTATAATTCATTAATCTATTCCGCTAAAAATGGTAGATATGTAAACCGAGACAGTTGGTCTTGGAAACTTTACAAACTATGTATTTGCAAAGACTGGTAGCGAATTCTGGCAGTCATTAATGGTAACAGTTGTTCTGTGGATCTTAAACTTCATTCCACAGATTTTATTGGCTTTACTTCTTGCTGCATGGTTTACAGACATCAAGATCAAGTTAAAGGGAAGCGGTATTTACAAGGTTATCATGTATATGCCTAACATTATTACAGCAGCTACAATCGCCGTATTGTTCTACGGTATGTTCGAGGTTAATGGTCCTATCACGACTATTTTCAAAGACCTTGGCTGGTGTGATAAGGGTGGTATCTTAAATCATGGCTGGGCATCATTGATCATCATTGCTTTCATTCAGTTCTGGATGTGGTATGGTAATACAATGATCGTTCTTTGTGCAGGTATCTTAGGTATTAACCCATCCCTGTATGAGGCTGCAAGCGTAGATGGTGCTTCATCTAAACAGCAGTTCTTCAAGATTACACTTCCATTGTTAAAGCCGATCTTACAGTATACACTTGTAACATCAGCTATCGGTGGTTTACAGATGTACGATATTCCTCAGTTGTTCAATGAGGGCGGTCCTGTAGTTGTAACAGGCAGTGGATCATCCGTTAATTCAACAACAACAGTCGTAATGCTGATTAAGAAGTATGTAAGTGCCGGAGGTACACAGGATTATGGTAAAGCCGCTGCATATTCAGTTATGCTTTTTGCATTCACACTGATTATCAGCTTACTGTTCTACAGATTAACAGCAGAAAAATCATCAAAGGATGGAAGGTAGGTGAACAAAGTGGATCAGACAGAATCAAAAGTATCAGGAGGCAAGATTGTCAGATACGTCGTTTGTATCTTGCTTTGTTTCCTGTCGATATTGCCATTTTATATTTTGATCATTAACTCTACTTTAAAGTCAACAGAAATTGTTACAGGTATTAAATTAATACCGGGTGGAGAATTTATTGCAAACTTCAAAGGTTTGTTAGCAGGTAGTGAAAAAAACAAGTGGTGTTAACGTACTTCGGGCTATGTTAAACTCTTTATTGGTTACTGTTCCGGCTACAGCATTACAGATCTATTTCGGATCATTAACAGCTTATGCAGTTACAGTATATAACTTCAAGTTAAAGAAGTTTGCATGGGGCTTTATATATGCGATCATGATGATTCCTCAGCAGGTATCAATCGTTGGTTTCATTAAGATTTGTAACTTAACACACTTATACGGATCATTCTTAGCACTGATTATTCCGGCAATCGCTGCTCCTACTACTGTTTATTTCATGAAGCAGTACATGGAAACAGGTCTTTCAGTTGAGATCGTTGAAGCAGCCAGAATTGATGGATCGGGAGAAATTCATACATTCAATACGATTGTACTTCCGCTGTTGAAACCGGCTATGGCAACACAGGCGATCTTCGGATTCGTTGCATCATGGAATAACCTGTATACACCTTCAATTATTCTTGCAACAGAGAGACAGAAGCAGACAATGCCTATGTACGTTTCAGCGTTAAAGGCAAATGATAAGTCAAGAGACTGGGGTCAGATTTACTGTGGACTTTTCACTACAGTACTTCCAATTCTGGTTATGTACTTCTTCCTTTCTAAGTACATTATCGCAGGTGTAGCACTTGGTGGTGTAAAGGAGTAAATAGGTCTTTTATAAAATATAATGTAGGTATCGGAAGCCGTGGGCGATCGATACCCACATTATATATACTGAATAAGTGAGGAGAAGCTGCTGTAGCAGGTTCTCTATATTTTTGTTTATGAGGAAAATTTGATGAATGAAATGACAAACAATCAAGACAACAAGAATAGCGGAAGGGATAAAGAACCGTTTCTGAGACGCGCAATGGATGCATTTGGAACAATGTTTGCATTAAATATCTGGCTAGCTTTGTGGTGGGATGCATTCCAATCTTTACGATTGGTGCTTCATTTACTGCTATGTATGCAATGTGCATCCGTCTTCAGGAAGATGAAGAGGAAACTGTTGTTTCTGGTTTCATTCATGAGTTTAAGCGTAGTTTCAAACAATCTACGATTGCGTTTTTTGCTGTTGCTCGTTGCAGTCGCTGTTATGCTGGCTGAATATATTATGATCAAACGGGTGACAGGATTTATTTCAACATTTTATACATTTGTGCTTATAATTGAGGCAGTATTAGTTGCACTTGTTGTACCGTTTTTATTTCCATTAATTGCAAGGTATAATAATACGTTGAGTATCACGGTAAGAAATGCAATGGTACTTTCAATCACTTATCTGTGGTCATGGGTAAAGGTCGTTATCGCATGGTTTGTTCCAATATTTATCTGTGTGAAATATCCGGTTGTGTTTGTGAGTATCTGGTATATGTGGCTGTTGCTTTTGTTTGGGGCAATTGCGTGGGGAACAACGCATATGATACGAAAGATATTCCGGTTGAATGAACAAAGGATCATTGATACTGCAGAGAAGGAGAGAAAAGCTGCGGAAGAAGCAGCGAAGGAAGCTGAATCGGATGAATCGGAATCAGTGGATGAAGAGGGAAAATAAAAAAGAAAAACAAAATAGTTTCTTTAATAATAAAATAAAGGAAAATGAAAAAAGTCTGTAGAATAATAAAATTGTACGGACTTTTTTGTTATATTCGTTATGTTGACCATGGAGGATGGTGAAATATGCTGATTCGTGAAAAACAGGAGCAACAGGAACATGAGATCCTGAGTCCTTATGCATCATTCAGTGATCAGAGCAGAGGCAGGGATCGGGAAGAAGAACAGTGCGATCTTCGGACGGTCTATCAGCGGGACAGGGATCGGATCATTCACTGTAAGGCGTTTCGTCGTCTGGAAGCATAGGACGCAGGTATTTCTATCACCGGGGGATGACCATTACAGAACCAGACTGACGCATACCCTTGAGGTGGCGCAGATTGCAAGAACGATCGCAAGAGCACTTCGACTGAATGAGGATCTGACAGAGGCAATCGCACTTGGTCATGATCTGGGGCATACGCCATTTGGTCATGCAGGAGAACGGGCATTGTCCAGATGCTCCGGCAGGTCATTCCAGCATAATGAACAGAGTGTGCGTGTGGTGGAAAAACTGGAGAAAAAAAAGGAGCAGGACTGAATCTGACCTGGGAAGTCCGGAATGGTATGCTGAATCATAAGACCTCCTGTACACCGGCAACATTGGAAGGAAAAGATTGTCAGGCTGGCGGATAAGATTGCATATGTAAACCATGATATGGATGATGCCATCCGCGGCGGTATTATGAAAGAATCGGATCTTCCGATCAGTATTGTAAAGGCTCTTGGAAACAATACAAGGGATCGGCTGGATTGTCTGATCCATGACGTGATTGATACCAGCTATGGTACTGATACAGTTGAGATGTCAGAGGAGGATCGGAGATGCATTATCAGCTCTCCGCAGATATATGTTTGAATATCTGTATACGAATCCGGTGGCAAAGAGCGAGGAAGTAAAAGCAGAAAAGTTATTAGAGATATTATATGATTATTACATGGAAGATCAGTCGAGATTGAACAATGAAAGTATAGAGATGCTCTATATGGGTGAAGATCTTACGACGGTGATCTGTGATTATATAGCGGGGATGACAGACAACTATGCGACCGAGACATTTAAGGAGATCTATGTTCCAGGTGCATGGAAGGGTGTCTGAGATGAGACTGCAATCCGTAAGAAAGATGTGTTTGGACAGAAGCTTATGGGCGTATAGATAGAAAGTAGTTGAATTGGAAAGGAAGGGTAGTCGTTGTACTATTCAGATGAAGTGATAGATGAGGTGATATCCAGAAATGATATTGTGAATGTGATATCGGGGTATGTCAGTCTCAGGAAAAAAAGGAAGGAAGGACGTTTGAAGCCTGTTGTCCATTCCATCATGAAAAGACACCGTCTTTTTAAGGTGGACCAGGGGACAAGCAGTTGTATCATTGTTTCGGATGCGGAGCTGGAGGAAATGTATTTACATTTATCATGGAATATGAGAATATGTCATTCCCGGAAGCCGTACAGTATCTGGCGGATAAGGCAGGCATGACGCTGCCGGAGAGTAATCAGTCCGGACAGGATGCATCAAGAGAGAAATATAAAATATTGCTTCGGGATATGAATAAGACCGCAGCAGCATATTTTCATTATATCATGCGACATACAGAGCATGGAAAGAAAGCCTATGAGTATTTTAAGGGCAGAGGCCTTTCGGATGAAACAATCAATCAGTTCGGTCTGGGATATGCAGACATTTACCGGGATGATCTGTATCGTTACCTGAAAGGAAAAGGATATACAGATGCAGAGTTAAAGGACTCCGGTCTGGTTGTGATCGATGAGAAAAATGGTGGATCGGACAAGTTCTGGAATCGTGCGATGATTCCGATTCTGGATATCAATGGCAAGGTGATCGGATTTGGCGGACGAGTCATGGGTGATGGAAAACCAAAGTATATCAACACCAGTGATACAGTTGTATGTGATAAGAGCCGGAATCTGTTTGCAATGAATATTGCCAGGAGAAGCCGGCGAAAAGGGTTTATCTGCTGCGAGGGTTATATGGATGTCATATCCATGCATCAGGCGGGCTTTGATAATGCGGTAGCATCACTTGGAACTGCATTTACCTTTGGACATGCCAATATATTGAAGCGATATACAAATGAAGTATATCTGGCATATGACAGCGATGGCGCGGGTGTTGCGGCTACGCTGAAGGTTATATCGATCATGCGAGAAGTAGGTATCTCGGCGAGAGTTATTAATATGCGGCCGTATAAGGACCCGGATGAATTTATTCAGACACTTGGCAGTGAAGCCTTTGAGGAGCGGATCAAAAATGCAGAAAGCGCGATCATGTTTGAGGTTCGTATGCTGTCGGAACAATACAATCTGAACGATCCGGAGGAGCGAACCTCCTTCCACAATGAGACAGCAAAACGACTGGCACAGATAGAAGAAGTGCTGGAGCGTAATAATTATATAGAAGCGGTATCGAACCTATACCATATTGACAAGGCAGGCCTTACAGATCTGGTGCACAAATACGGAATTGCAGGTGTTCCGCGGTCAGAGATTGTAGAACGGGAAGAACGGCGGGCAGAGCATGAAAGCAGAGCTGCCGATCCGGCAAAGAATAAACCAATGAAGCTGCTTCTGACATGGATGGTCAACGAACCGGGATTATTTCAGAAACTGGATGGAATCATTGATGAAACCTGTTTTGAAGATGGTGTTTACCGGGTAGTGGCTGATAAGCTGTATTCCCAGTATCGGGAGAATGGCAGGGTAGAGCCTGCGAGCATCGTGACGACATTTGAGTCGTTGGAGGAACAGCGGCTGGTGGCAGAGATGCTTCAGACGAACATCGGAATTGATATGACGCAGGAAGAAATTAACAATGCAGTGACCGATGTTGTAAAAAAGATAAGTTTAAGCAGTATAGAAGATAAGCTGGCAAAGACAAATGATATAAGCGAGATGCAGAACCTCATACGTGCCAAAGCAAATCTTACAAAGCTGCATATTTCCTTATAGAATGGATAAACTATTATATATTTATGGAGGATCATGATTTATGGAATCAAAAGAGAATAAAGAGCAGATTGAAGAGGAATTTCAGGCGAAGCTGCAAGGGTCTGCTTGAGATGGCAAAAAAGAAAAAGATGGTAATTGAAGATACAGAGATCATACGTTACTTTAATGATGCAAAAGAAATTGAGCTGAATCTGGAACGGATGGAGCAGATCTTTTCATTTTTAGAGAGCCACAATGTAGATATTCTGACGATCACAGAAGAGGATGACGATGAGGAGCTTCTGTTAGAAGATCTGGAAGAGGATGTGGATGTAGATAAGATCGACATTTCTGTACCGGACGGTGTCAGCATCGAGGATCCTGTCAGAATGTACCTGAAGGAAATTGGTAAAAGTACCTCTTCTGAGTGCAGAGGAAGAAATTGAACTGGCAAAACGTATGGAAGAAGGTGATGAGCAGGCAAAACAGAAGCTTGCAGAGGCAAACCTCCGTCTGGTTGTCAGTATTGCAAAGCGTTATGTCGGACGCGGTATGCTGTTCCTTGATCTGATCCAGGAAGGAAACCTTGGACTGATCAAAGCAGTAGAAAAAATTTTGACTACAGAAAAGGTTATAAATTCTCCACATATGCAACATGGTGGATCCGTCAGGCAATTACAAGAGCAATTGCAGATCAGGCAAGAACAATCCGTATTCCGGTTCATATGGTAGAAACGATCAACAAGCTGATCCGTGTATCCAGACAGTTATTACAGGAACTTGGCAGGGAGCCACAGCCGGAGGAGATTGCAGAGGTTATGGATATTCCGGTTGAACGTGTGCGTGAGATCTTGAAGATTTCCCAGGAGCCGGTTTCTCTGGAGACTCCGATTGGCGAAGAGGAAGACAGCCATCTGGGTGATGTTATTCCGGATGATAATATGCCGGTTCCGGCAGATGCTGCTGCATTTACTTTATTGAAGGAACAGTTGGTTGAGGTACTTGATACGCTGACCGAACGTGAAAAAGAAGGTACTTACCCTTCGTTTTGGTCTGGAAGATGGAAGAGCAAGAACACTGGAAGAGGTTGGTAAGGAATTTAATGTAACCAGAGAGCGTATCCGTCAGATCGAGGCAAAGGCTCTTCGGAAGCTCAGACATCCAAGCAGAAGCAGAAAACTGAGAGATTATATATACTAAAATAGGGATGGAGAGCATATGATAGAACTGTCGAAACGGATGCAGTCGGTTGCAGATATGATACAGCCGTGTGATGCAGTCGGAGACATCGGCTGCGATCATGCATTTGTATCGATATATCTGGTAGAACAGCGCAGAGCAAAAACGGGTGATCGCATCCGATGTCAGACGGGGACCGATTGCGATAGCAAAACGGAATATTGAAGCAATGAACCTGTCGGATCAGATTGAGATTCGTATGGGTGACGGGCTTGATACAATTGTGCCGGGCGAGGTAAACGCTGTTGTTCTGGCTGGAATGGGCGGTATGTTGATGATCGACATTCTGGAACGCGGCGAAGAGGTGGTTACACGTTGTGATCAGCTTGTGCTTCAACCACAGTCGGATATTGAAAAGGTCAGACGATATCTGGCAGAAAAAGGATATCATCTTGCAGATGAACAGATGCTGATCGACGCCGGAAAATATTATAACCTGTTGGATGTAAGGGTTCATGAGATGGTGCAGAAGGATGAATATGATTGTTCAAAGCTTGCTGATGACTGGTGCTATATGTATGGTGGAAGCCTGTTACGAAAGAAAGATCCGGTTTTACGGTCGTGGCTGGTAAAACGGCGGGATACAACGGCCGGGCTGATCAACAGCCTAAGTGGTAAGAATACGGAGAATGCGGCAAAACGGCTGAAGACAGTAAAAGCAGAACAAAAGACCATTTGTGCAGTTTTGAAGCAGGTATATGGCATAGATGGATGACAGAGATCGTGGATGATATGATCATCAGTGGCCTTTGTTGACAGAAGGGTTTTGGAGGTTTATTAGAAATATGAGCGAAAAAGCGGTACATAACAGCGTGCTGACTTTAAAAGAGCTTGCAAAGAAATGGGCAGTCCGTGTAGGGGCTGATTCGGTTGAAAAGATCAATGAGATCGTAGAAGCAGGGAAAGGCACGGAATTGATCCTTGTATGTGAAGCCATGCAGCAGAATGCGATCTATGATATAGCCAGAAGTATCCGCAGAGAGAAAAAAAGGATTGTGATGATCGCAGGACCAAGCTCTGCCGGAAAGACGACATTTTCACACCGGCTTAGTATACAGCTTTGTGCACTTGGACTGCATCCGCATCCGATTGCAGTTGATAATTATTTTATCAATCGGGAAAGATAATCCAAAAGGATGAAAATGGAAATTATAATTTTGAATGTCTGGAAGCTTTGGATGTAGAATTACTGAATCATGATATGAATCAGTTGTTAAGCGGACAGACAGTTGAACTGCCGGAATTTGATTTTATGAATGGCAGAAGACTGTACAAAGGGGATAATTTGCGTATAGGGACTCAGGATGTTTTGATTCTGGAGGGAATCCATTCACTGAATCCCAAAATGTCATATGCACTTTCAGATGAGGATAAATATAAAATCTATATCAGTCCATTGAATCAGCTTATGATTGGATCAGAGGATAAGATTTCTACACTGGACAGCCGGCTGATCCGCCGGATCGTCCGGGATAACCGAACCCGTGGCCATGACATAGAACGAACTCTTTCGATGTGGCAATCCGTCAGACAGGGAGAGGAACGGTATATATTCCCATATGAAGACAATGCGGATGTGATGTTTAATTCCGGATTGTTGTATGAATATTCTGTGCTGAAAAAACATATTGAACCACTATTGATGGCAGTAGAAGAAACGTCTCCATATTATTCAGACGTCCTTCGATTAAAGAGCTGACTGATCGGTTTCTTCCATTGGAAGAAACCGTCGTACCATTAAACTCCATCTTACGCGAGTTTATCGGTGGAGGCTGTTTTAAAGTTTGAGGATGATTCTCACTTTGTATAAGTCAATGAACAGATAAATGGGCTGGCTATATATGTATGAAACAGACCTTTTTCTACGTCGGTGCTTAACGAACCGCTTGAAAAGCGGAGAGTTTAGAACCGCTACGTAGAAAATAGAACGCGAGTGTTCTGTGAAATACATATATAGCCAGCCCATTTATCGTCAGTATGATAAAAAGCTGGACGATAAGCCGGGTTATGTCGAGAGTGATCATCTATCTAGGCTTTATGTTGCCATAAAGCTCAAGCGACCTACCTGAGACTTGACGGGCAGCCATTCGTCTCACAGCCGAAGCTGCTTTTTTGGTCTTGCTTCGAGTGGGGTTTACAGAGCCTGTTCTGTTACCAGAAGCAGCGGTGAGCTCTTACCTCGCCTTTCCACCCTTACCATATACATGGCGGTTTATTTCTGTTGCACTAGCCTGGGAGTTTCCTCCACCGGACGTTATCCGGCACCCTGCCCTGTGAAGCCCGGACTTTCCTCACCTGTCATATGACAGCCGCGATCACTTGTCCAGCTCATTACTTTTATAGCAGAATAGGGACGAAAAGTAAAGGGGAAAATATAGAAACAGAAACATGGTTTTCAAAACTACTTCTCATGGTATAAAAAATGGTTGAAGTGAATGGAGATGGGTGTTATAATCTCTCTATAGAAGCCTGATAATAAGTATTATCAAAGATTTGATATAAGAGGGTGAATAATATGGAGAATAATTATCTGTTAAATAAAGATTATATCAGAATAAAAAACATGAATACGATCAGCTATGGTGGTAATCAGTCATGGTGCAAGAGTAAAGAAGATGCAGAAGGTAGGCTGCGGAGTGATCGCACTGGCGGATATATCCATCTATCTTGCAGAACAGAATCCCGGACTTATGACAGATGCAATCCGCAAGATCAACAAGCCGAAGGGACTTTATAACAAAAATGATTACCTTGAATATGTGAAATGGTTCTATAAGCATTATGTATTTTTCCTGTGGTATAAAGGAATGACAGGCGTGACGATAATGAATACATTGAACCGTTATTTTATGCTGAATGATATTGGACTTCGTGCCAGATGGAGACTGTTTTTATCTGACGAGGAAATGATGAAACAGATCAGGCATTTGATCCGTAAAAATAAGCTGGTTGTATTATAAATTGGTCCGAATATACCAAATGTATTTGGAAATAAAGGAATCCATATGTATGTGGAAAAGGATGGGCGGATGCTTGCTTCCATGAAGAAAAAAATGTTCACAGCCATTTTGTTGTTGTGACAGGAGTAGAGGAAATAGCAGGTCATGAATACCTGATCGTTTCTTCATGGGGTAAGAAATACTACATCAGCTACGAAGAGTACCGTGATTATGTAAAACATTCCGGCGGAAGAATTACAAGCAGCATCCTGTACATCAAAGGAATGATCTAATACGGAAATGTCCTTCTGTAGTTTGTGCGGATATTGTTATTTATTAAAAATATGTACGGGGAATCTCCCTCAGACACGAACAACCACTATAAATGACTCGCTGTGGTTTCGATTCGTTGCACATGCCCGATTCGTAAATGCTCCTGCGCTAACTCGCCTTTGGCTCGAACAAGCGCCCGCATTTACTGGCAATGTGCATCTCATTTCGAAATCCTCGCTAATGTCATATTATAGTGGTTGTCTGTATCCGGGGCAGAACCCCTTCTGTATGTTTATAAGGAATAACAATATCAGCGCAAAGTTAAATTAAAAAATTTTCTGTATTAATGCCTGTAACTCGGTTTCTGTCAGTTCGCGGAATTCGCCGGGAGCGAGGGCTTCGTCCAATGCCAGACTACCCATGGACAGGCGTTTTAAGTAGGTGACTTTCATGCCGAGGGCTTCAAAGGAGCGTTTGACCTGATGGTAACGTCCTTCGGTGATCGTCAGAAGAATTTCAGAGGTGCTGGTATCAGGATTGGTGCTTTTTATGACCAGAGTGCCCGGCTTGGTTGGCTTATCATCTCCGATATCCAGACCTGCCTTGAATGCTTTGATATGTTCTTCTGTTACCAGCCCGTCGATACGGGCAAAATATGTTTTTGCTACATGCTTGGATGGGGATAAGAGATTGTGGGACAGTTCTCCATCATCTGTGATGAGCAGCAGCCCTTCTGTATCAACATCCAGTCTGCCGACAGGAAACAGATTTTTTACAGAAACAGAACCTTTTAACAGATCCAGAATGGTTGTGTGCAGATTGTCATTGGTTGCGCTGACACAGCCTGCCGGTTTGTTCAGCATGTAATAGTGGTGCTTTTGATAGCCAATAAATCAACCGTTCCGTTGTAAGAAATCTGGTCTGTATTTTCATCAATCTTCTGTTCAGGAGATTTGCAGACCGTTCCATTTATTGATATCATTCCCTTTTTAATAAATTGTTTTACCTGGGATCTGGAGCCGATGTCCTGATTTGCCAGAAATTTATCAATTCGCATAGCTGTTACCTGCCTTTTGTTCATTTGTTGAGTCTAAAACCATGCCTGCTGGCTGACGATTTTTCACCATTATAGCATGGATTTTTTCGTTGCTGTGGAATAAATTCAGTAAATTTCAGAATATGGCTGGTATTGTGCGAAAATGTTATAATAAATCTGTAATTATGACGGAAATGTTAAGTGTGTGATTACAAAGTAATATTACAGCAGATTATATAAAATAAACAAAAAAAAATCCTTTGTTTATTCACAAAAAATTAATACATTTTACTATAAAAAAGTTGATGTGGGGGACATATGCGTATTGACATGAAATCAAAATTAGAGTATTATTTTTAACAGAAATGTAACATTTTGTCATGGTTTTTAATAAATAGGTACGAAAAGATGAGAATTAACAGAAGAAATAATCGTTTTTCCCATATGAGAAGAGGTTTATTCAGTTATAGATATATGAAACGTAATCTGCTTGTAGCAGCAGCTACGATCGTTACGGCAGCAGGAATCGGACTCGTTGTTAAGTATGGGGAGGCGTTGGATCACAACCCTGCTTACCTGAACAGTCAGACCGTTCAGACTGCTGAAGTGGAGACAACCAGTGAAGAGGTTGCTTCTGTCGATACGACTGTACTTCAGAACAACAGTACAACCAAGAAGGCTGCACAGAAGAAGACAGTAGTAGCAAAAGCAGAAGAGAAGTCCGAATTTGATGGTAAATTTATCGCCAAGATTGACGATACATTAAATATCCGTGAGGAAGCATCGACGGATTCTGATATTGTTGGAAAGCTGTTTGATGGTAATGTAGGTGATGTTCTGGAAACAGATGGTGACTGGGTGAAAATTTCCTCCGGTGATGTAACGGGATATGTAAACAGGGATTATATTCTGACCGGTAAGGATGCAGAGACATATGCGGCAGATTATAAGAAAGTGCTTGGAACAGTAACGGATGATACCGTCCGTGTACGTGCAGAGAAGTCAACAGATTCTGATATTCTTGAGCTGGTAGCAAAGGATACGGTTCTTCCTGTAGAGGAACAGGATAAGAACTGGGTTCAGGTAACACTGGCAAATGATGTTACCGGGTACATAGCAGCAGATTATATCACAGTTGCAGAGTCTTATGAGTACGCAATGACAATCGATGATTATACAGCAATGGTTGATGCAGAGACACAGAAAACAATAGAAGTTGCATCTGCAGAAGAAGAGGTTGCATCCGAAGAAGCATCAGAACCTGAGGTTATGTCAGTAGATGAGCCGACAACGGACGATACGACAGAAACACCGACGACAGAAGAGGTGACCACAGAGGCTCCGACAACGGAAGAACCTGTTACAGAAGCACCAACAACAGAGGAAGCGACGACAGAAGCATCTTCTGTAGATCCATCTCAGTATGATGATGCTTATCTGCTTGCCTGTCTGGTCAGCATGGAAGCTGGATATGAGCCATACGAAGGTCAGCTTGCAGTTGCAAATGTGGTTCTGAATCGTGTAAAGAGTGGTAGCTGGGGCAATTCAATCTCATCTGTAATTTATGCACCAAATCAGTTTCCGATGGCAACCGGAAGTGTGATGCAAGGGATATCTGCAGAACGGACCGCTGTCTACTGCACAGCAGGCTGCAGATGATGCATTAGCAGGAAATAATAATATTGGATCTTTTATGAGTTTCTTGAATGTGAATTATATTGATACGGATTCCTTATCCGATTATACGGTTATTGGAAATCATTGTTTTTATTAATAAGTGAATGGATGTAAGAGATATGTTGAGGCAGATGAATGTAAAAGATAATTATAACGATGCTCAGACAACTCAGAAGAACAGAAGGTACATGCATGGTATGATGTACCTTCTGTTGTTTCTGTTTTGTCTGGGCTTTTATATTGTAAATATGATAATAAACGGACAGTATCCATTTGGAAGCCACAGCTTTCTGTATCAGGATGCATATGATCAGTATACAGGAATGCTGCAGACCTTTCTGGAATGGCTGCATTCCGGAGATAAAAGTACCTTTTTGTGGGATCATGGTCTGGGAATGGACATGCTTTTAAATATGTTTTATTACTGTATGAGCCCGTTTAATATCATAGCAGTAATATGCGGATCCGGACATGTGGAGCTGGCAATGGTTATTATGATCGTTGTCAAAGCTTCTCTGCTTGCTCCTTCGGGACTGTATTTTTTCAGACGTACAGAGTTGAAACGGTATGCAGATGAAGAAACTGGTCGTGGCTGGCAGACAGCAGTTGAAATTGTTTTGTCTCTGTCGTATGCACTGTGCGGATTTGTGCTGGTATATGAGCACAATGTAATCTGGCTGGATGGTCTGATCCTTGTACCGTTTCTTGCGATCGCAGTAGAACGGATGGCTGCCGGTAAGGGAAAGATTGCTTATACAGTGCTGCTTGCGGTTGGATTTATCGTGAATTTTTATTTTGCCTTTTATCTGTGCCTGTTTATCGTGCTGTATTTCCTGTTACAGGACTGGAAAACTCTTCGTGAATTTGGCAGGGGGATTCTCCGGTTTCTGATCTGGTCCGTTATCGCAGGGATGATCGCAGGTGTGGTACTGGTTCCTGCTTTTTATGCAGTGTTGCATTTGTCCGGGGCAGGAAGTATGGATGATAAGCTGCCGTGGTATCAGCTTGGTAATATCGGTAATTTTATCAATTCATTTTACCCGTTGAATAAGGTGACGACAGGCAATCTGTTTAATCATAATAATTATTGCGGCACACTGATTGTATTGCTGGTGATCCTGTTGTTCTTTATGAAGAAGATAGAATGGACCTGGAAGCTCCGGTATCTGACAGTTCTGATATTTCTTGCATTTGCAATGAATCAGGCAGGACTGAATTATGTGCTTCATGGATTCGCAGTCACACACGGTATGGGAAATCGTTTTGCATTTATCTGGACATTTTTGCTGCTTGGGGCAGCCTATGTATGTCTGTTGAATATAAAGAAGATCTGGATGTGGCAGGCAGGAGTAGCATTTGGAAGCTGCCTTGTATTGTTTCTGCTGGAGCTGTTCTTCAATCGCGATGAAACAAATCCAAATTCCTATGTAGCGGTACTCATATTTATCGTTGCTTATTTTGGTTTGTTTGTCTTTGCACTCCGGAAAAGCATCAAATGGAAGACCTTTTATATATGGGTGGTCAGCCTTTGGATCATAGAGCTGGTGTTAAATGGCAGCTATGTACTGAGTGCAAAGGGAAATAACAGAAGTCTTACAGATGATATAAAAACAGATATCCAGGGAAACAGCATATGCAGAATGTGATCTGGAAGCCGGAGAACGTAAGACGGCAAGACGGCATTGTATTCCTATGATAATCTGCAGTTATCAAATACAAACTGCTATTCCTCCATGGCAAATGGTTCTGCCATTGATTCCTTTGCTAGTCTTGGATTATCACATTATCAGAATATAGAGTATACCTACAGAAGAACGACTCCGGTTACAGCACTGATGTATAATGTCCGGTATATTATGACAAATGAATTTGGAGCAGCAGGTGGATATCATATGGTGGCAGCACCGGATGGAACATATGGATATCTGTATGAGGCGGATGCTCTTGCAGGGATGGGCTTCCTTCTGGATGAGGACATTCTGAACTGGAGTGGAGAGAAGAGTGCAGCCGAAAATCAGAATGAACTGGTAATGCTTGGAATGGATCAGCCGGAACTGGAAGATCTGTTTGAGAAGAAGACTCTTACAGATGATATGATCTCATTTACCGGTCTGGATGCAGCAAAGCAGGGCGATGGTGTCTATGCTTATACAGCTCAGGCGGATATTGCAACCTCCATGATAGTTTCCTATAAAGCAGAACAGGCAGAGGATCTGTATGTAGAGTGTTCGGACACAAGACTGCAGGGTGTTGATGTTTATGTGAATGATCAGCAGGTTGTGAGTTCGGTTTATCCGGAATCAGCAGGCATGATACATATTGGAAATGTAAATGCCGGAGATGAGGTTAAGCTGCGGTTTGCTACGGCTGCTGTTAGGAATGAGTCGGGCATAAAGACAGTTGCCTTGTATGCGATAAATGAGGAAACGGTTCAGGCATTTAAAGAGTATGTGTTAAAGAATACAATGGAATTTGATGGGTATGACGGCAATTGCTTAAATGGGCATATAACAGCGGACAAGGCTGGAATCCTGTATTTGGCGGTTCCGTACAATGAAGGCTTTACGGCTGCTGTAGATGGGAAAAAAGGTAGCTCCTGTAAAGATTGGAACCGGCTTGATGGGCGTTCCGGTAGAAGCAGGGGAACATGTGATTACACTGACCTATCATACACACATATCTGATGGCGGGTATATGTCTGTCTGCGATTGGAATATTAATATTGGCAGGATATTTGATTATCCGTCGAAAAAAATCATCCGATAAATAATGGACATAAATTATTTGTTTATAAAATGCAGATTTTGAAAACAGATTATAATAAATTCTTATAATAAAAACAGGCAACCTGAGTGCGGTCGCGCAGGTCAAGCTTCATAAGGATATTACTGAGATAATTGCGGACGGTTCCTTCCGAGAGGAAGAGCTGCTCTGCAATTTCTTTGTTATTCAGACCATCGGCAATCAGCCGGATCAGTTCAAATTCTTTTTCTGTCAGATTGTAGGACGGATAATCAAAACGATCTTCAGCCTGTAACAGGGTAGGGATCTTGTTCATGATCTCATTTCCAAAAACAGTTTGTCCGTTGTGTACGGCGGTGATCGCAGATGCAACGGTCTCAAAATCCTGTTTTTTAAGATGTAACCCTTTGCGCCGGTCCGGATGGCTTTGATTGATATAGTCATCATCGGCGAAGGTAGTAAGTAACAGAATCTTTGCGTCAGGGTGTCCGGTGATGATCTCTTTCGATGCGGTCAGACCATCCATGCCCTCCATACGGATATCCATTAACAGAACATCGGGGATGTAAGTATCGTACAGGGAGATGGCGTCGTGACCATTTGCTCCGGTCGCAAAGTACGGTAATATCTGAGTAGGATTCTAAGATGATCTTTAATGATGCGCTGACAAATGCATCATCATCAACAATTATAAGATTCATGCAGTTCTATCTCCTTTTTGTGTATGCTTTGGAATACTGACAAACAGGCGGAATCCGGAATTGGTTGTGATCTGTAAAGTACCGGATAAGGATTGGACTCGTTCCCGGATGTTGGTAAGTCCGATACCAGGGGTGTCTGTAAGGTGAATGTCTGTTCCATTGTCATGAATCGTCAACTGATAGAACCCCGGATGTTCCCGGATCAGAATCGAGCTGATCGCCGTTACTGTGCTTTACAGCATTTGTGATCGCTTCTTTGGCAATACTGATAAGACAGTACTTGATATCCTTTGGAACAATGTTGCTCATATCATATTCAAATGAAGTATGAAAGCCTGTTATATCATTTAACATATCCTGAATGGCAGCTTCCATATCAATGGATTCATCGTGAAGGTCGTGGACACTTGATCGTATACTGTTCATGGCAGTATCCAGCGTAGTGCGGAGATCAGAAAGCGGATTTGTAAGGATTGGTTCTTTGTTGATCGTCTGGATTGCACCTACCTGAAGAATGGATCTGGTGAGCATGTGACCGACATTATCATGGATTTCTCTGGCGATACGATTTCTCTCTTTCAGGGTTGCAGTATAGATCCTGTTATCCTGTTCCTTCCGGATCATACGGATTCGTTCTTTTGCCAGAAGTTCATTTGTCTCTGATGTATCTGTAAGGTGCTTCATCTGTTGATGAAGGGTGGCAAGCTCTGTGGTCAGATATCCGTATAACATGCTGCACAGGCAGAGAACACATATTAAAAGAAGTGTTTCTACAGAAAATTTTGTTGTAGCCAGAATGATAGCAAGGATCCCGATGGGAGCAGTATAACAGACCGGCCGTCTGCTCAGATAGAAGCAGAAAAGCGGAAGAAATACAACAAGTTCAGGAATCATACAGCACAGAATAAATATGCCTGCATGGATCAGAGTCAGAGATGCAGGTGAGAGTCTGTCAGCAATCAGCATCGTGCCAAAGGCTAGAATGATCGTAAGCAGGATATATATTACGCTGTGTGTGGATATCGAAAAAGTGTGAATACACATAATACAGCATATTGCAAATATAAGCAGTCGTGTCAGAATTTGCTTCATAACTTCCCCTTGTATATGGACCGGTCACGCGAGGGTCAGGTAATTGCGTGAACCGGATCGGATTCATAAGTGACGATATTAGTATACCTGTTGAAAAATACAGCGTCAATTGACTACAGTTGAAAAACTCCGGATTTTAAAAAGAATGTGACAAATATCATATTATGGATGTGAAGATTGGCACTGAACAGAATTGTCCTGGTATGGTAGAATGACAGCATAACATAGAAAACATGCGATGGGTTTCAGGTGCGATGCCGGAAGAAACGATAGCATCCGAATAGAAAAATGAATGAGGAGACAGTTATGGAATATGCGATTGAAGTAAAAAGATCTGGTGAAACGATATAAAGATTTTGTGGCATTATCACACTTTGATCTGGAGGTAAAAGAGGGCGAGATCTTCGGTCTGCTTGGACCGAATGGATCGGGCAAGACGACGACGATCAATTGTATCTTGTCGCTGCTTACATATGATCAGGGCGATGTCCGGGTATTTGGTAAGAAGATGACATCGACGAGCTACGATCTGAAACGGGAGATTGGTGTTGTAATGCAGAATGTGGCTGTATTTGACGAAATGACGGTATATGAGAATATTGATTATTTCTGTGGACTGTATATCAGGGATAAAAAGATGAGAAAACAGTATGTAGAGGATGCGATCGCATTTGTCGAGCTTCAGGACTATAAGAAGTTCCTGCCGAAAAAAGCTGTCAGGAGGACTTCTTCGCCGGTTAAATATTGCCTGTGGAATTGCTCATAAGCCGAAGCTGATCTTTTTGATGAACCGACGGTGGCGGTAGACCCACAGAGTCGGAACAAGATCTTAGAGGGAATTGTGGAGCTTAATAAGAAGGGTGCAACGATCATCTACACTTCTCATTATATGGAAGAGGTAGAACAGATCTGTAGCCGTATATTGATCATGGATAAAGGCCAAAAAGGTCGCTCTTGGCACGAAGGAAGAACTGAAAAAAAAATGATAAAGAAGACGGAGAGTATCTTCATAGAAGCTCCGGCACTGACAGATGAACAACTGCTGGAGCTGAGACAGCTTCCGCATGTGTATGACAGTTCATACCAGGATGGAATGTTGAAACTGATCTACTCCGGTGGAAATCACAATCTGATCCGGGTTATGGAATATATGAAGGAGCATGCGGTATTATTTGGAAAAGTATATACCGAGCTTCCGAGTCTGAACGATGTGTTCCTTGAGATCACCGGAAAGACGCTTCGGGATTAGGAGGGGTGGATATGTTTTGGCATAATTTTAAATATGCAGGTAAAATGCTGATAAAAAGGAAAAGATACACTGTTCTGGACGATATTGTTTCCGATTGCATTATTCACATTCATGTACATGGCATTTGGAAATATCATGGAAAAGGATGAAATGTTTAAAGATATCCCGGTTGCGGTTGTGAGGGATGGCGAGAACGATACAGCACTTATGATGGTGCTGTCTACGCTCTCCATGGACGGCGAAGATAAACGGATCGACATGGAGGTGCTCAACGAGAAAGAAGCGCTTCAAAAAAGTTAAATGATGAAGAAGTGACCGGTGTGATCTATACATCGGATGCGAGCCTGACAGTGAGGCAGAGTGACATCAAGGAGTCGATACTGGAATCAATCCTGAATCAGTATAAGCAGATGGAACAGATGTATCTGAATCTGATGCAGAAGGATCCGGAGGCTGCATCGGAGATCATTCAGAAGGCAGTGCAGAGTGATGCGGTATATTATGAAGAGATTTCTACATCGGACGGATGCCAGAATGAGTATTATAATTATTTCTATGCAGTGCTTGCTATGAGCTGTCTGTTTTCTTCTTTTGCCGGAATCACAAGAATGCACAAGCTGCAGGCAAATGAAAGTGCGCTTGGAATGCGTCGTTGTCTGTCACCGAATCCTAAACTTGTGACTGTTCTGGCGGAGTATCTAGCATTACTGCTGGTTCAGTTTGCCGCGGAGGTTATCACTGTGATCTATATGCGGCTGTTCGGTGTACAGTTTGGTACGAAATATCCGGCTATTTTACTGGTGCTTTTTATTGCATGTAATATCGGTATTGCCGGGGGAATGCTGCTTGGTTCCTGGTCAAAATGCTCATATGGAGGAAAGATTGGAATTGCGGTAGCGGCCAGCCTGACGTTCTCTTTTATGGCGGATCTGATGGTTCATGGAATTAAAAACAGTATTGAAGATAAACTTCCGATTCTGAACCGGATCAATCCGGCAGTGTTGGTAACGGACTGCCTTTATGCACTCAATGTATACGATAATTACGATCGTTATTTCAGAAATATCCTGATCTTAACCGGTATGGCTGTCTGTCTGCTTGGAGCGAGTATTCTGGTCTTAAGGAGGAACAAATATGCAAGTGTTTAAATCCTATTTTAAAATCTTAAATAAGAAAAAAGGCTCAATGCTGATGTATATTGGGATCTTTGCAGGCATTATATTTGGATTTATATTGCCAAATTCCGGTAAAACAGAAGATGAATATAAAAGCATGAAGTGTAAATTCGCCTGGTTTGATTATGACCAGACGGCAGAAAGTGAAGAACTGTTTTCGTATCTGGATCATGCACATAAACATGCTGAATTAAAAACAGATACAACGGAAGCGATGCAGGACAGTCTGTTTAACCGGAATACAGACTGTATCGTCCGCATTAAAAAGGGTTATGCGGATCATCTGGATAAGGAAGATCTGTCCGATTATATCGAGATCGTTGCAATTCCGAACCGGAGCAAGGTGGAACTGTTTGAATCGGGCGTGAATAAATACATCTCTTATCTGAATGCATATTTTGCAGCCGGATATGACCGGGCGGAGGCAGCAGCTCAGGTAAATGAACTGTTTCAGATCAGAACGAACGTAACAATGACAAGCGAAGACCATGGCGGAAAACATAGTACGAGATATACATTTTTCAGTTATCTGGGATGGATATTTGTGGTCATGATGATCGAAGGTGTAAGTCCAGTATTGATCGTATATGACAAAAAAGAATTAAGAGAACGGATCGCAAGCTCGGCATATAAATATTCCAATATGACAAAAGAGATCCTTTTCGGAACGATCGTAACAGGATTTCTTGGATGTGCTGTATTTGCGGTTGGAGGATGCTTTGTATTCAGAAAAGAAATGTTTACGGCAGCAGGACTTGGGAATCTGCTCAATATGGTCTGCTACATGTTTGTAGCCATGGCACTTGCCTTTCTTGCAAGTAAGATTGCCCGAAACGAGGAAGGTTTCAGTATGATCGGCAATATAGTGTCCCTTGGTATGGCGTTCCTGTCCGGCATCTTTGTTCCGGTGGAATTCCTTGGAGCAGGAGTCATTAAGCTGGCACATTTTCTTCCGGCTTACTGGTATGTCAAAGTCGTTGATCTTCTGGACTATGCAACCAAGATACCATCGGAAGCATTCGTATATATGGGGATCGAGGTACTCTTTGCAGTCGCCATCATCACGATCGCAATCGTGATCGACCGTACCAGAAACCACCGTCTGGTAGCGTGAAAAGATAAAAAATTAAGCCCATATACCTAATTCCTATTTTTAGAATAAAACGACAAGCAATTTTTATTTAAAATAGAAAAATTCCGTAGATGAAAAAACTGCCGTACAACAATCATATTCCACACTGGTATGGAGCAAGGTTGTTTGTTTATTGAGATAAAATGGAAGATGCATTACTGTTATGAAGCAAGCCTTTTTCAACGCCGGTTCTTAGTGAATTGCCATAGGCAAGGAGCTTAGTACCGCTGCGTTAAAATAAAGTGCAAACGACTTGCGGAATAATATGTAATGCATCTTCCATTTTTATTTAATCATTTAGGATATAACCTTGCGTAATACCTTGTGTGTGGTGTGATGTTGCACGGTAGTTTATCATTTATGGAATTTTTCGTCCTAAAAATTATTTGTCGTTGTTCTTGTTCTTCTCGTTCATCATTGCGCGGACTTTCATGGACAGACCGAACAGGTTGATGAATCCGGTTGCATCCTTATGGTCATACAGCTCACCGGTAGTGAAGCTTGCAAGACTCTCAGAATACAGAGAATATGGAGAAGTTGTTCCGGCTTTGATGATATTTCCCTTGTACAGTCTCATCTTAACCTGACCGGTAACTGTCTCCTGTGTCTTTTCAACAAATGCCTGAAGTGATTCACGAAGAGGGCAGAACCACTTTCCTTCGTATACAAGATCGGCAAACTTGGTTGCTACGAGCTTCTTGTATGCAAGTGTTTCACGATCCAGAGTCAGCTCCTCTAACTGCTTGTGAGCTTCCATCAGAATTGTTCCGCCGGGAGTCTCATAAACACCACGGGACTTCATGCCGACAACACGGTTCTCAACGATATCGATAATACCGATACCATGTTTGCCACCTAAACGGTTTAATTCACGAATGATATCAGAAACTTTCATCTTTGTACCATTAATAGCAGTTGGGATACCCTTTTCAAAATCAAGTGTCAGATATTCATCCTCATCTGGTGCCTTTTCAGGGGTAACACCGAGAACCAGAAGATCATCGTAGTTTGGTTCGTTTGCAGGATTCTCCAGTTCCAGACCTTCATGGCTGATGTGCCAGATATTACGGTCACGGCTGTAAGAATGAGCAGCATCAAATGGAAGATTAATACCATGTGCCTGACAGTATGCGATCTCCGCATCCCGGGAATCCAGCTTCCATTCCGGCTGTCTCCATACAGCGATAACCTTGATGTCAGGAGCAAGAGCCTTAATTGAAAGCTCAAATCTTAACTGGTCATTTCCTTTTTCCTGTTGCGCCGTGACAGATCGCAACAGCGCCTTCCTTACGAGCAACCTCAACTAATTTCTTAGCGATCAGAGGTCTTGCGAAAGAAGTACCGAGTAAATATTTATTCTCATATACAGCATCTGCCTGAACGGTTGGCATGATGTATTCATCACATAATTCATCAACAACATCCAGAATGTATAACTTGGAAGCCCCTGAATATTTTGCTCTTTCATCCAGTCCTTCCAGCTCACTTTCCTGTCCTACGTCGATGCAGGCGCAGATAACATCGTAATCATAAGTTTCTTTTTAACCAAGGGATGATAGGCTGTTGTATCAAGACCGCCTGAGTATGCAAGAACAACTTTGTCTTTTTGCCATTTCTAAATCCTCCTTAAATTCATAAAGTTTTACCTGCAAATAAATATATAACGGTAATGAATATTATGCAAGTATTTTTGGAAAATGCTGGTCTGAAAATCGGACTTTGAAAGGAATATTGGTTGTAAATTGCACTTTTTTATTGTATCATGTAAATAATAATGTCGTAAAAATAAGTTGCAGAGAGGATGTCTTTATTTATATGGATAAGAAGACTACACAATTCGATCAACGTCTATCCGAATATCGGGACAGACTGTTACAACGGAATAAGGAAATGACGACTGACGATGATGACCGGATCGATGCGATCATCAATGGAAGTGCAGATACAGAGGAAATGGAGGCTCCTGCGGGCATGAATGAGATACAGGAGCAGTCGGAGGCATCGGAGAAGGAAGATACACAGAGAGCGCCGGAACCGGTGTCGGAATCGTATAAAGAGTATGCGGACAAGCTGGAATCTGTATTACAGGAAGTCGGCGTATCAAAGAAACCGGAGAAAAAGGACGAAAATAAAAAAGAAGAGAAGAAAATCGAAAAGAAAGCTGAAAAGAAAAATGATATTGAAGCTGCTGCAGAACGGGAACGGAAACGGCTGGCAAGAAAGAATGCAGGACTTGACCAAGAAGAGACTTTGGAACTGACAGAAGAGCCGGAACCGGAAGAACCTGATTATGATGATGACTCTTCGGATGATTTTATGGAAGAAGATGGCGGACGCACATCAGCAGCCAAGGAGAATCTTCAGAATATATTGTTTGGCGCCGGCCGGGCATTTCAGAATCTGAAAAAGGAACAGGAAGAGAAAGAGGATAAGGACAGGGAACGGAAACAATCTGGAACTGTATCTGTTGTTAATCGTTGGCTGATCGTCGGAGTTGTCCTTTTGATTGTCTTTATCGTGCTGACGATAAGTTATATTGGAGCAAACAAATCATACAAATATAACCAGATGGATATCCGTCCGATTGCGGAATCAGACCTGACAGTGAATGATGGCGTGGAAGATGCGACGAAAGGATATACAACGATCGCATTGTATGGTGTGGATTCCAGAGACGCCAATCTGAATACAGGAAACCAACAGTGATACGATCCTTCTTGTCAGTATCAATAATGACACAAAGGAAGTAAAGTTGGTATCCGTGTACAGAGATACATTGTTTGAGATCCAGGGTGAGACACCGGTTACACAGAAGGTAAATTACGCATATCAGTTGGGCGGAGCATTAATGTCCATTAACACACTGAACACGAATCTGGATCTGAAGATCACAGATTATATAACGGTAGATTTTAATGCGATGTCAAGCATTATCAATGCACTTGGTGGTGTGGAGATAACGATCGAAGAGGAAGAAGTCAACAGCCTGAATAAGAATCTGGCAGAACAGATCGCAATATCAGGAGAATACTCCAATGGTGTTCATTCTGCGGGAAAAACAGCTCCTGAATGGTCAGCAGGCAGTAGCCTATACCAGGATCCGGAGCAATGCAAAGGGTGATATTACCAGAACCGAACGACAGAGAATCGTTTTATTAGGTCTGATCAACAAGCTGGGAAATGCAGGAGGCGATACGATCCGCAATCTGCTGGATGTATCCTTTAACTGTATCTCTACTAGTCTTACAAAGACAGAGGCGGAGAAGCTTGCGAAGAATGTTGCTTCTTACAAGATCACAGGCAATACGGGCTTTCCATTTGCCTATAGCTTCGCATCCCTTGAGGATAAGGGCAGTGTGATCGTGCCTGCAGATATGGCGGCAAATGTAACAGCACTTCATGCATGGCTGTATGGAGATAGCGGATATTCGGTATCGACAATGGCGGCTGCGATCAGTAAAACGATTGCTGATGAAACCGGTGTGGCATCAGCAGGCAGCATTGATATCGAGCAGGCGGTCAGTGAAGTTACGACTGAGTCGACGGAGTCTGCTTCAGAAGCTGGAAACGGTACAGAAGAAGATGATTCATCGGATGTGAAGACGATCACAACACCTCCGGAGGGTATGATAGAAAATGAATAGTCGGCAGATGCCGGGTAAATAGATTCAGACAGAGAACCTGAGAACTGTATCCGATGCGGTTTTCAGGTTTTTTTCACAAGAACGAAGAAAGACAGGTATCATGCATATGAGAAAACGATGGTGGATATCCGGGATTCTGACTGTTGTTCTGACAGCAGGATTTGGAATCGGAAATGCCGGAAACGGTAACCAACAACTGAATATGGTAGAGCAGGATGCAATCACCCATGTATACGCGGCAGAGCTTCCGGATGAAGAAACAGAGATCATTCCGTTTCGTGGAAGAGAAAGTTATATCTTGTCAGAGTGGGAACTGGAAACAGAAGGTAAGCTGGAGCAGGCAGCTATGGTAAAACAGTACATATCTACGATGACACTGTGGGAGAAGGTGTGCCAGATGATCATTGCCGATCCGGAAAATCTGGTCACAACACATGATGTCACAAAAGTGGATGCGGAAATGAAGCAGGCACTTGCAGACTATCCGGTAGGCGGGATCATGCTGAAGTCCAGAAATATCGAAAACAAAAAGCAATTAAAGAAACTGCTTAAAAATTTGCAGAAGCAATCGGAGATCGCATTATTCCTTGCGGTTGATGAAGAAGGCGGAAATGTCAGCCGGGTACTGTCGAACCTCGGAAACCGGGAAGGCGGGACGATCGATCCGATGTATGAATATAAGGATGATGGTACGGATACGGCATTTGAAAATGCGAGGGAGCTTGGTAGCAATCTGGCATATTATGGGTTTAATCTGGATTTCGCACCGGTGGCTGATGTGTGGTCGAATCCTAAGAATACCGTGATCGGAAAACGGGCATACAGTGATGATTATGAACAGGCGGCGGAGCTGATTCCGTATGCAGTGGAGGGCTTTCATGCCGGTGGCGTGATGTGCACCCTGAAGCATTTTCCGGGACACGGGGATACCGTTGAGGATTCCCATTATGGAACGGCATATGTAAGGGGAACGCTGCAAGAACTGGAAACGCAGGAGTTTGTTCCGTTTCGGGCAGGAATCCGGGCAGGGGCCGATTGTGTTATGATCGGGCATCTGGTAGTGCCTGACATATCAGATCAGCCGGCGGATCTCTCGGAAACACTGGTTACAGACTGCCTGCGAAACGAGCTGGCCTTTCATGGACTAATCATCACAGACTCCTTTCAGATGGAAGCGATCACGGATCATTATGAACCGGGAGAAGCAGCAGTGCTAGCAATCTGGGCAGGGGTGGATCTGATCCTTGAACCGGAAGAACTTGGGGAAACGGTTGAAGGGATTCTGACTGCGTTAGACAAGGGAGAACTGACAGAGAAGCGGATCGATGAAAGCGTGGAACGGATACTGATGGCAAAACAGGTAAATGGAATCCAGATAGATCATAAAATTGAGAAACAATAGTAACACAATTCAAAAACATGATATAAAATGATGAAAATATCAGAAAAAATTATGAGTAAAAATGCAATTCATGGGGATAAAACCACTTGAGTTGCATTTTTTAATATATAAATATGATAAATTGTAAATACAAAATACTTTACAAAATTAAGTTTACAAACTATCTGACAATTTGACGAAAAAAGTTGTTTACAAACGGGAAAAAAAAAGATAGTATGATTACAAATCATAAAAACACAGAGCTGTATTTGAGAAATACTATCAGATGATCGGGCAGTAGGATCTCAACAGGCACTGGCAATAAGTTGGAAAGGAAAACGAGCATGGAAGATAACAGAAACGTAGCAAATCCAGGGTTATACCGTGAAGAATATGAACATGATAACTGCGGTATCGGTGCTGTTGTGAATATCAAGGGCATTAAGACACATGAGACCGTAAATAATGCGTTAAAGATTGTTGAAAATCTGGAACACAGAGCAGGAAAAGATGCAGAAGGAAAAACCGGTGACGGTGTAGGTATCCTTCTTCAGATCTCACACAAGTTTTTCAGAAAAGCCGTTGCAGAACTCGGATATGATCTGGGGAAGGAACGGGATTATGGTGTTGGTATGTTTTTTCTTTCCACAGGATGAACTGTCAAGAAAAACAGGCAATGAAGATGTTCGAGGTTATTGTCGAGAAAGAAGGACTGGAGTTCTTATGCTGGAGAATGGTTCCGACGACTCCGGGTATCCTCGGTAAGAAAGCTATTGATGTTATGCCATGTATCATGCAGGCATTTATCAAGAGACCGGCAACCGTAAAAGCAGGACTTGATTTTGACCGGAAACTGTATTTTGTCAGAAGAATATTTGAAGAAAGTAACGATGATACCTATGTGCCATCACTTTCCAGCAAGACGATCGTATATAAAGGTATGTTCTTAGTTGGAGAGCTTCGTAAGTTCTATAACGACCTTCAGGATCCGGATTATGAATCAGCAATCGGACTTGTACATTCAAGATTCTCAACGAATACAACGCCTAGCTGGCTTCGTGCACATCCATACCGTTATCTTTGTCACAATGGTGAGATCAATACAATCCGTGGAAATGCAGATAAGATGCTTGCCAGAGAAGAAACAATGGAATCCACGATCATGCAGGATGAGATGTACAAGGTTATGCCTGTACTTGATCCAAATGGTTCCGATTCCGCCAGACTGGATAACTGTCTGGAGTTCCTGGTATTAAATGGCATTCCGCTTCCACTTGCCGTTATGATCACGATTCCGGAGCCTTGGGAGAATGACCGATTTATGAGTCAGGAGAAAAAAAGGACTTCTATCAGTATTATGCAACGATGATGGAACCTTGGGACGGACCTGCATCGATCCTGTTCACAGACGGAGATATCATGGGTGCAGTGCTCGACCGTAACGGACTCAGACCTTCCAGATATTATATAACAGATGATGATTACCTGATCCTTTCCTCAGAGGTTGGTGTATTAGAGGTCGATCCGTCAAAGATCGTAAAGAAGGATCGTTTAAGACCGGGACGTATGCTTTTTAGTTGATACGGTAAACGGCCGTCTGATCTCTGATGATGAGATCAAAGAAAAATATGCAAAAAGCAAAACCATATGGTGAATGGCTCGACAGTAATCTGGTCAAGTTAAATGACCTGAAGATCCCGAACATCCGTGTAGAGGAATATACCGATGAAGAACGGGCAAAGCTTCAGAAAGCATTTGGTTATACATTTGAGGACTTTAAGAATACGATCTATCCAATGGCTGAAAAAAGGTGCAGAAGCGATCAGTGCAATGGGAACGGATACTCCGCTTGCTGTACTTTCAAACAGTGACAAGCCATTGTTTAACTATTTCAAACAGTTATTTGCTCAGGTAACGAATCCTCCGATTGATGCGATCCGTGAGGAGATCGTTACATCAACTTCCGTATATCTTGGAAAGGATGGCAACATTCTGGAAGAGAAGCCGGAAAACTGTCAATGTATTAAAGATCCATAATCCAATCCTTACAAATACTGATATTTTAAAGATCAAGAACATGAAGGTAGAAGGATTGAAGGTCGGCGTTCTTCCAATCCTTTACTATAAGAATACATCACTGGAAAAAGCGTTAGACCGGTTGTTCGTAGAAGCAGACAAGCTGTACCGTGATGGTGTAAATATCCTGATCCTGTCAGACCGTGGTGTCGATGAAACACATGTTGCGATTCCTTCCTTATTAGCAGTTTCGGCTATGCAGAAGCATCTGGTAAGGACCAAGAAGAGAACTTCGGTTGCGATCATTCTGGAGAGTGCCGATCCTAGAAATGTGCATCATTTTGCAACCCTGCTTGGTTACGGTGCCTGTGCTGTCAATCCATATCTGGCAATTGAGACGATCAAACAGATGGTAGACAGTCATCTGTTAAATAAAGGATTTCAATGCGGCTGTCGATGATTACAATGCAGCGATCATGCATGGCATCGTCAAGATCGCATCCAAGATGGGTGTATCAACGATCCAGTCTTACATGGGATCCCAGATCTTTGAATGTATCGGACTTTCCAAAGAGGTCGTTGATAAATATTTCACAAATACAGTAAGCTGCGTAGGCGGTTCCGGTATCAAGGAGATCGAAGACAGTGGATGCCCTTCATTCATCTGCATTTGATCCGCTTGGCCTGGATACTAATCTTGCATTGACAAGTATCGGGGCACATAAGTTCAGAAGCGGTAAGGAAGAGCATCTGTATAATCCACAGACGATCTACCTGCTGCAGCAGGCGACCAGAAGAGGAGATTACAGCCTGTTCAAGCAATATACCGCATGTCTGGAAGATGAGACAAAACCATTCCATTTGAGAGGACTGATGGAATTCAAATATGCTGAGAATCCAATTCCGCTGGAAGATGTAGAACCGGTAGAATCCATTGTAAAACGTTTCAAGACCGGAGCAATGAGTTATGGTTCCATTTCACAGGAAGCACATGAATGTATGGCGATCGCAATGAATACGATCGGTGGTAAATCCAATTCCGGTGAAGGTGGAGAGTCGATCGACCGATTAACAATAGGAAAAGACGGTAAGAACCGTTGCTCCGCGATCAAGCAGGTAGCTTCCGGACGATTCGGAGTTACATCCAGATATCTGGTCAGCGCAAAAAGAGATCCAGATCAAGATGGCACAGGGAGCAAAACCAGGAGAAGGAGGACATCTTCCGGGTGGAAAGGTATATCCATGGATCGCGAAGACTCGTCATTCTACACCGGGTGTGAGCCTGATCTCGCCACCGCCACATCATGATATTTATTCGATCGAGGATCTGGCACAGTTGATCTATGATTGCAAGAATGCAAACCGTGATGCAAGAATTTCTGTAAAACTGGTATCAGAAGCCGGTGTTGGTACAGTTGCAGCCGGTGTTGCAAAGGCAGGAGCACAGGTTATCCTCATCTCCGGTTACGATGGTGGTACCGGTGCAGCACCAAATAACTCCCATTCATTATGCAGGACTTCCTTGGGAGCTTGGTCTGGCAGAGACACACCAGACATTGATCAAGAATGATCTTCGTAACAAGGTTATCCTTGAAACCGATGGTAAGCTGATGACCGGACGTGATGTTGCAATCGCAGCCATGCTTGGTGCAGAGGAATTCGGATTTGCAACAGCTCCGCTGGTAACCATGGGCTGTGTAATGATGCGTGTATGTAACCTGGATACCTGTCCGGTTGGTGTGGCTACACAGAATCCGGAGCTCCGCAAGAGATTCAAAGGCAAACCGGAATATGTCATCAACTTTATGAAATTTATTGCAGAGGAGCTTCGTGAATATATGTCGAAGCTTGGTGTCAGAACGGTGGATGAACTGGTAGGACGTTCCGATTTGTTATATGCAGGAAAGGGAGCAGAGGACAGAAATGTTGATCTGTCACTGATCATCAATAATCCATATATTGACGCACCTCAGAATAAGATCAAATATAACGAGAAGCATCTGCCCATATGACTTCCAGCTTGAAAAAGACGATCGATATGCGTGTTCTGTTAAAGAAACTTGGACCTGCTCTTGAAAAGGGACAGAAGAAGAGTATCGAGATCGATGTTGTGAATACCGATCGTTCCGTTGGTACGATCTTCGGATCAGAGATCACAAAGCGCTATGGAGATACCTTGGAGGATGATTCTTACCTTGTAAAAATGTAATGGTGCAGGTGGACAGAGCTTTGGTGCATTTGTACCAAAGGGACTTACCTTTTAAGCTTGTCGGAGACAGCAATGACTACTTCGGAAAAGGACTTTCCGGTGGTAAGCTGATCGTATATCCGCCACGTTCCGCAAAATTTGTCCATGAAGACAATATTATTATCGGTAATGTAGCACTTTACGGAGCAACCAGTGGCAAGGCATATATCAACGGCGTTGCCGGTGAGCGATTTGCAGTTCGTAACTCCGGAGCAACCGCAGTTGTTGAAGGTGTCGGCGATCATGGTTGTGAATATATGACAGGTGGTAAGGTGGTAGTCCTTGGACGCACCGGAAAGAACTTTGCAGCCGGCATGAGTGGTGGTATCGCATATGTTCTTGATATGGAGAATGACCTGTATAAGCGTCTGAATAAGGAAATGATCCATGTGGAAGCAGTATCCGACAAATATGAGATCGGTGAACTGAAGCAGATGATCATGGATCATGTAAATTATACAAATTCAGAGATTGGAAAACGAATCCTGGATAAGTTTAATGAGTATCTTCCAAAATTCAAGAAGATCATTCCAAAGGATTATGAGAAGATGATGAACACCATTGTTGCGATGGAAGAAAAGGGTTTGACCAGTGAACAGGCAACGATCGAAGCATTCTACAAGATTAAAAATGGAGGTAAATAGATATGGGAAAGCCAACGGGATTTTTTTAGAATATGAAAGAGAAACCAGTATAGAGATCGCTCCGTAAGAAAGAATTAAGAATTTCAATGAATTCCATATACCATTAAGTCTTGAAGAACAGAAGATCCAGGCTGCCAGATGTATGGACTGTGGTGTTCCATTCTGTCAGGCAGGTATGATGATCGGCGGTATGGCATCCGGTTGTCCGTTAAATAATCTGATCCCTGAATGGAACGATATGATCTATAATGACAACTGGGAACATGCTTATGCCAGACTGAGCAAGACCAATAATTTTTCCTGAATTTACCAGCCGTGTATGTCCGGCTCTCTGTGAGAAGGCGTGTACCTGTAATATTAACGGTGATCCGGTATCCGTAAGAGAAAATGAACGTGCGATCATTGAATATGCCTATGCAAATGGTCTGGTAAATGATCAGCCTCCAAAAGGAAAAACAGACAAAAAAGTTGCCGTGATCGGTTCCGGCCCATCCGGACTTGCGGTGGCAGATATGTTAAACAGCCGTGGACATGAGGTCACTGTATATGAGAGAAGTGACAGACCGGGCGGACTTCTGATGTATGGTATTCCAAATATGAAACTGGAAAAAAGAAGTCATCGACCGTAAGATTGCATATATGGAAAAGCGAGGCATCCGCTTTATATTAAATACAGAAGTGGCAACTGGAAAGTCTGCAGCAAAGTCACCGTATCCAAAGGATGACCAGATCACAGGATATCTGAAGAATCCAAATCAGAAGTATGTAAAGGCAGAAGATCTGTTAAAGGAATATGATGCAGTTGTACTTGCCTGCGGCGCATCCAATCAAGAGATATCAAGGCAGCAGGCAGAGATGCGAAGGGAATCTATTTTGCGGTTGATTTCTTAAAGACAACGACAAAGAGTCTTGTAAATTCAAAGTTTGCAGATAAGCAGTTCGTGAACTGCAAGGGTAAAAATGTTCTGGTTATCGGCGGCGGTGATACCGGTAATGACTGTGTGGGAACTGCCGTCAGAGAAGGAGCAAAGAGTGTTACCCAGCTTGAGATGATGCCGAAGCTTCCGGATCAGAGAGCAGAGAATAACCCATGGCCGGAGTGGCCGAGAGTCTGCAAGACCGATTATGGTCAGCAGGAAGCAATTGCAGTATACGGACACGATCCTCGTATCTATGAGACGACCGTTAAGGAGTTCTTAAAGGATAAGGATGGTAATGTGAAGGGGGCCAAGTGCGTAAAACTTGACTGGCAGAAGGATCCAAAGACCGGCCGTATGAATATGACAGAGGTACCGGACAGTGAGTATGTGATCGACTGTGAAGTTGTTCTGATCGCAGCCGGATTTCTTGGCAGCCAGAAGTATGTAGCAGACAGCTTTGGCGTAGAATTAAATGAACGTACGAATGTGAAGACTGCATGTCCGAAGTCCTATGCAACAAATGTGCCAAAGGTATTTGTTGCAGGTGATATGCACAGAGGCCAGTCGCTGGTCGTATGGGCGATCCATGAAGGTAGAGAAGCTGCTGTTGCAGTAGATTCGATGTTGGTTGGATATACAAACCTGAACAGCTAAATATATTTATAGAAGAAACTGTTATGCAGATGTCCGGAGTAAGGATGTCTGCATGGCAGTTTTTTCTGTTAAAATATGTGCAAATTTTCTAATTTTTTGGGTTTTCTTTTATACTTATTGACAGAAAAACCGGGGACGTTTAAAATAGATGTTATCTAGGTGAATTCTGCCCGGAACGATGTTTTAACAGAACAAAATCAGGCAGATGAGTAAAAAGAAGGAGAGTAAACTATGAGAAAAGGTAAGAAATTTATCTCAGCGGCACTAGGGTTTGCACTGGTATTCCAGTCGTTTGCCGGAATTGGTCCGGTAGCTGTCGCTGCAACGGGAGATGTAGATATCAATTCGACATTTACCGACGCGAACTTTCGGTCATATGTATCATCGAATTTTGATACAAATAAAGATGGCACGTTGTCAGAAAAAGAAATTGATGCGGTAACATCACTGAATGTAAGTATCAGTACATATTCAAAGAAGATATCAAGTCTTGCAGGCGTGGATGTATTTACGTCACTGGAATATCTGGACTGTTCCGGTCAGGCAATTGGAAGTCTGGATGTAGCGGATCTGGAGAATCTGAAATCTATTAATGCATCGAGCGACCAGTTGACGACATTTACATTACCAAAGAAAGCAGAACAGCTTGCTTCTGTTAATCTTTCCTATAATCAGATCACAGATATCACATTCCAGACGACTTATGCAGCTCTGAAAGAATTAAATGTATATGGAAACCAGTTGACTTCAATCGATCTGTCAAAGCTGCCGGCACTTGTGCGGTTGAATGTTGGTTACAACGCTTTGTCGGTACTGGATCTGAGCAAGAACACGAATCTGGAATTCCTGCACTGTCAGAGCATGACAAAGCTGCAGACGTTAGATATATCAAGCAACAGTGCGGATCATACAAAATTAGCCTATGTTGATTGTTCCCATATGTTGTCGGGTGGTCAGGGTGCGATCAAAGAACTGGATGTTACAGGTGATACCGGCCTTAAGACACTGATCGCAGATGATAACTCCATAGATGTGTATTAAATATGGATGGAGCAACGTCACTACTGACACTGAGTGTAGCAGGAAATAAGATCAAGTCGATCGATGTGTCCAAAGAATCCAGTCTGGAAACATTGAACCTGTCCAATAACAGTATCCAGTCAGTGGATGTCAGCAAGAATGCGGTCCTGAAATATCTGAATCTTGGAGCTATGCAGTTAAGCACGATCGATGTTACAAAGAATCCGTTACTGGAGAAGCTGGATCTGAATTCCATCCAGCTCATGGAGATCAATGTGAGCAAAAACACAGCACTGACAGAGCTGGATCTTTCGAATAACCGGTTACAGAGAATTGACGTTAAGAATAATACAGGTTTAACTACATTGAAGCTGGATAATAATGCTTTGGTTGCAATCGATGTATCTTCCTGTCCTGGACTGTTGGAGGGTGAGTTCTCCTGTACAAATAACAGCAGACATATTTCTCTTTCAGAGCCAAACTACATCTTTAATATGGCGGATTTGGTAGCCGATGGATATCAGTCAGAGTATTCCGGTGTAGACCGTAAGGATGATACGATCGGATATGCATGTATCCGTACGACGGATCAGAATGGTGATAATCTGATCAAGAATGCAACACTTCAGGGATACACCTTATATACAGACGTTACCAATGAAAAGACACAGAATGTTGAATACAGCTACTATATCGGACTTGGAAAACAGACAGCAAAGTTTAAATTAATTGTGGATAATCCATTATCCTTAATTGTATGGTATACCTCAAATGGCAGTATTGTGAACAGTGGAAATGCAGAGTTAAGCCTTCGTGTCGGTGATACCACAACATTAGTTGCAAAGGATAAGAAGGAGAACGAATATTCCAAGGATATCATTTCCTGGAGCTCCAGTGATCCAAAGGTATTCAAGGTAGATAATGATGGCACGCTTACCTGTGTTGGCGCAGGAACAGCAACCCTTTATGTAAATATCAATAACAAAGCAAGAGCTTATATGACGATCAGCTGTCATAAGCCGGTAACAAAGGTTGTATTAAAAGACAAACAGAATGTTGAATATAATGATGGTGATACGATCGACCTGGTAGCAGGAAGCTGGGTTGGCGATGACCTGAAAACAAAAACACTTACAGCAACCTGCTATACAGATGAAGGCGTAGCAGACAAAGAGTATTCAGGCGTTACTTATAAGGTTACAACAACAGCAGATAAAGACAGCGCATCAAATTATAAAGTTGCAACTTGTACCAATGCAGGCGTGTTGACAGCAAAGGGAGCAGGTACAGTATACTTACATTGTATTTCAAAGGATTCAGGTGTAGATACAGTGTTAAAGGTAAATGTTTCCCAGATGGGCGAAGGTGTAACACTGTCAGAACAGAAGACAACGATGTTCACAGGTGTATCTAAGACATTCACAGCAACAGTAACACCGGATACCGCAACAAACAAAGAACTTGTATGGTCATCCAGTGATGAAACCGTAGCGCAGGTTGACCAGAATGGTAAGGTAACAGCAATTTCTGAAGGAACTGCTACTATATTCTGTAAGCTGAAGGCAAATCAGGGAATATATGCAAGAGCAGAGATCACAGTATATACAAGTGCAAATGGTGTAACCTTAAATCACACAGAATATACCCTGATCAAGGGAGCAACTGCAGAGGAAAGAAGAGTAACACTTGTTGCAAAGATCCAGGCAGAAGATACATCTTTATTTAAACCGAAATACAGCAGCAGTAATCCGGAGATAGCAACCGTAGGAACAACCACGGGTATTGTAAGTGCAGTAGCACCGGGAGAAGCCATTATTACCTGTACGATTGCAGATGGTATATCAACCGAGTGCAAGATCACAGTTATACAGAGAGTAACCGGAATCAGATTGTAAGAGAAGGAACTGTTATGAATTCCGGAGAGAAGATGAAAGTAACAGCAAATGTTATGCCTGCAGATGCAAGTAATCCGGATGTAGAGTGGTCATCTTCGGATGAGAACATTGCAGCAATTGCTGCTGATGGAACGATCACTGCATTAAAGCAGGGTAAAGTAATCATTTACTGCAAGGCTCTTGATGGAAGCGGTAAACAGTCACAGTTTAATCTTACAATTAATGAACTTGCAAAAGATATTACCGTTGATCAGACAAATGTAGTCGCATATATTGATAAAGATACGGTTGTAAAAGCAAAGGTAACACCGGATACAGCAACCAAAAAGACACTGTCCTGGTCATCGGATGATACATCCATTGCAACCGTTTCGGGTGGAACAATGACAGTAGATGGAATCTCATATACGATCGGAAGAATCCGTGGTGTTGCACCGGGAACAACAACGATAAGATGTACAACACAGGATGGAAGTAATATTGAAAAAAAGAAATTAAAGTCACAGTTGTACAGCAGATCACAAATATCACACTGGATAAGACAGCAGTTGAGATCAATGCAGGCGAAAAAGCTTCGATCGCAGCATCTGTATTACCGGCAAATGCAGGTAATAAGAAGGTTGTATGGTCATCTTCCGATGAGAAAATCGCAAAAGTAGATCAGAAGGGTATGATCACAGCGGTTGGAAGAGGTACAGCCGTAATCACATGTAGTGCTGCAGACGGAATGGGTGCTAAGACAACCTGCCGTGTAACGGTTAAGCAGAGAGTTACATCAATCAAGTTAGATGCAACGACAATGAAATTATTTGTGGGCAATAAACAGTCCTTAACACAGACGGTATTACCGGAAAATGCGAATATGGCTACTGTAGAGTGGAGCTCCTCAAATTCAAAGGTTGCACAGGTAACATCTTATGGTCAGGTTACTGCAATGGCAGCAGGAAAGGCAGTTATTACATGTAAAGCAAAGGATGGAAGCGGCGTATTCGCAACCTGTAGTGTTACGGTTGTAAATCCGGTACAGACCATCAAACTGAATCAGACACAGAGAACAATCTTAAAAGGGTAAGAAATATACCTTAAAAGCAAAGGTTGGACCAAAGAATGCAACCAGCAAGGCTGTAACCTGGAAGTCTTCAGACAAAAAGATTGCAACAGTAAGCTCAAAGGGTGTTGTAACTGCTAAGAAAGCAGGTCGTGTAACGATTACATGTACTGCGAAGGATGGAAGCAATGTTTACGCAACCTGTTCTGTAACCGTTGCAAATCCGGTTAAGACGATCAAACTGAATAAGAAAAAAGGTTACGATCAAGAAGAAGGGAACATATTTGTTAAAAGCTACTGTAGGACCAAAGTCAGCAGGTAATAAGACAGTAAAGTGGACATCTTCAAATAAGAAGGTTGCAACTGTATCTGCATCCGGTCTTGTAACAGCTAAGAAGAAGGGCAAAGTAACAATTACTGTGAAGGCAAAGGATGGCAGCAAGAAAACTGCAAAATGTATTGTAACAGTAAAATAAATATAAGGATTTGGTGAACATGACCGGTATTTCCGGAGCATGGGAACAGTAAAAAGCAGGATATCCAATACCTCCGATAAGGAGTGAGGATATCCTGCTTTTGTTATCTTAGGCTTTTGAATCTATTGGGCATATTGTGCATGAGATCCTTGAGGCGAAATAAATATTCGTGAAAGAAAGGACAGAGCTATAGAAAATATGCGCAGTCCGTATAAATTAAATAAGCCCTTCTCAAAAAGAAAAGGGCTTATCTAATATCTTCAACAACAAAAAAAAAATTATGAATTAAGAACTGTCTATATAATAACGATAAATTATGAACAAATTATGACCATAAAAACAACGATTTGCAAATTAAAAGTAAGTTTTTTTTGACATATTTTCATACGTTGTGCGTTTTATACAAAAAAATCCATGCGCATTGTTTATCTTGATGAATTCACCGGGCGCATGGATTTTTGATCGTATTTTTTGATATACAGGCAATTAATGTAATAAGTGATCGACCGGGAGATATACAGGAAGTCCATCTTTATACTGTAATGAAACCTCACCGATGATCAGAGGACGAAGATAGTCGATCATTTCGTCTGTGACATCATTTCCTGTTTCATTGATCCATTCAACCGGAACGGATTTTGCTTCGTTTGCAATATCAGCAACATCGGCGGATTTGATCACCCACTGATACGGATCGTTTGAGATTCGTTCGATCGCAGCCATGATACCGGTCTTGCCTTCAGCAGCATATTTGACTGCTGCCTGGCCAAGAGAAAAAGATTCTGTAATATCGGTTCTGGATGCAATATGACCGGCACAACGCTGTAATACATTCAGCTCGATGGAACGTACTTTAACACCGATTTCATCACGAACCAGATATTCCAGAGCCTTGCCGGCACCGCTTAACTGTGCATGACCGAATTTGTCTGCAACAGCAGAATCTGAGCTGATGTAGTTGCCGTCAGCATCGTGAATACCCTCCGAAACAGCAACAATAACCGTTTTCTGTTTTGTAAGTTTATCTTTAACATCGGCTAAGAACTGTTCTTTTGAAAATGCATCTTCCGGAAGATAGATCAGATCCGGAGCCTGACTGTAGGTCGTTCTGGCAAGAGCGGAAGATGCAGTCAGCCAACCGGCATCCCGACCCATAATTTCGATGATGATAACTGCCGGAATCTTATAGATATAAGCATCATGTGCAATCTCTAATACGGTGGAAGCCACATATTTGGCAGCAGAGCCAAAGCCCGGTGTATGGTCGGTTGCAAACAGATCGTTGTCGATCGTCTTTGGTACTCCAATGATCTTAACATCTGACTGGATGGATTTGGCATAGTTGCTGAGCTTTAAAACTGTATCCATGGAGTCATTTCCACCGATATAGAAGAATGCACTGATTCCGTATTCTTCAAAACGTTCAAATATCTGCTTATATGGAGCGGGATCCTCGGTATAATCCGGGAGCTTGTAACGACAGGAGCCAAGATACATGGCTGGTGTAAGCTCCAGTGTATTCAACATAGGAAAATGGGAGAGTGCCATCAGTGACATATCCATCATATTATTTTCCAGAACGCCGGTAATACCGTGCAAAGAACCATAGATTCTTGTAAAACTACCGGATTTTCGAACTCCATCGATCACACCGGCTAAAAAGCGTTGATTGCAGCGGTAGGACCGCCGGATTGAGCTACGATACAATTTTCTTTTTTCATTTTTGTCTCTCCATTCTTTTGTTCTATCAATTACTCAGTAGTGCTGTTAGATTTCAGCTAACTGAATGATTCCTTTTTATAGAGGATATCCGGAACGTAGGACATCTTAGACTTACGAAGTCCGGGAAGTCCGAGATCCTCTTCGCGGTTTACATAGGTATAAGCCTGAAGGTCATGCGTGACAAATGACTGATTGATCATAGGATAGATGCCGTCAATACTGTCATCTGCTTTCTCAAAATGTACGTCAAAGGTATCTGCGGTCAGCGGTTCCCCTAAGGTAAATGCAGATGGGATGTGATTGACGTAGATGATTCCTCCGGTCATCTGAAGTTTTTTCCTGTTTGCAAGAGCTTTCCGGATGATATTATATTCATAAGCATGTTCTTCTGCAAGATCCGGCTGCAGGACATCGTGTTTTTCCACCCAGTATCTGGCGACTGCAAGACAGGCATCGATGTGCTCATCTGTGATTGTATAGTATTCATAATCCGGGTAATTACGCAGAAAGCTGTTGATATGATTCCGTTTGCCATGCAGCTTCTTTCCATGCAGACCGGTCAGCTTTTCTACTGTGTAGATATAGTCAAAAATCACCTGGATCCAGAGTATAAGAGAAGTTTTTTGCCGTACCAGCCGGAGATGATTTCATACATTTCCAGTGTCACAGTGGACACTGGGGGTTCACCCTTTGACTGAAACCAGGCACAGATTTCTTCAAATACGGCTTTTTGCATTCTGAAGATAGACAGGATCCTGAAGATCTTTCACAAAAATCTTTGCCTTTGCCGAGCGGAAACGTAAAAAGAAGAAGGTTTTCCGCCTTCTTCTGATATAAATACAAGCATACCAGAGAGGATTGTATAGGATACATGGTATTCCTCTGCCCATAAGATGGCATTTCCAGGACAGAAACCACAGTCTCTGATACTGGTACCTCTCAGATACGGAGTTAAAATGTCAAGTTGCGATAAAGTTGGTTTTATAAGTTTCATGTATATGTCTTTCTAATTCTTAATTCTTCTACTATATTTTTATTCAGGACTATAGAGCAGGGTTAACAGATTCTTACGACCGTAGGTCATAAGACCGTCAATGATCGCCTTTTTATTGTCCTCTGAAGTTCTGATCTCAACAAGCTGCAGCAATGCATTTACATAGCTGGTCCAGCGTTCATAGATCTTGCGCTGTGCATCTGTCGATACCGGAGGAAGCGAGGTGACTGGAGCATCGTCATCATCCGAGGATACGCCTGTTATATGGAATACAGGAGAGTCCGGTGTCAGGGCTTCAATTCCGTATGCGATCATATAGAGCTCTTCGGTTCGCACCAGACCGCAGTCATACATTTCCACAACCAGATCATTGATACATTCTTCCAGTTTGTTGAAATGATGTTCGCAGCGGAGACGGGTGATCGCATCGCCATCTTCCATATCCTCTTTGTTATACCAGTAACCCATATCGGCCTCTGTGTCACCTTCCAGTGCCTCTTCATATTTCTTTTTCACAGCAGTTGTCCGGCGGCTTCGTTTGTTTGCCATTTTTTCCTTTGATACCTGGACAGACCAGACGATCAGAGCGATAAATGCAAGAAGAAGTAATATGCCAAAAACAACTGTCAGAATCGATTTGATCATAGTTCATTACCTGCCATATTATTGATTGGATCTGCATAAAATGCAATAAAAAAATTCATACCTACAACACATTATACTACAGAGTGCCATACCTTTTCAATTCTTCTATTTGAAAAAATGAAGGCAATAACCAAATTTTAGGTCTTGCATGAGTAGTATGCCTATAGTATAATTACGTTAAAGCTGAGATGTACTAAGCTTCTTGCGATTTTGAACCTACATTTGAATAAAAGGGATTCCTATATTGCTGTTTGCGATGTCAGGCCTCTTCAAACGTGGAAGGCAGAGATTCAGTTGCGGTTGCCCACCTAGCATTGGCTAGGACTCAAAATGCAGGAACGCATTTCAGTTTTCAACAAATGATAAAGAGAGCAGCATCTATGATGCTGCTTTTTTTTTTCGATATATATGTGCAGCAGAGCACATGTATAAATAAATTATGTCACAGGAACTGGAATTTTATGAAAAATTTTTTAAAATTTTTAACCTTTTGTGTGATGATCCTGTTGGTCGTTTTGATCATTTATGCAGGAAAATATGCTATAAAAGAAAAAGAAGAAATACCGGATGAATATAAGCAGACCGATATTTCCATATTATCAAATCTTCGGGATTCAGCAGGTGCCGGTGTTGTAAAAGAGTCGGACAGTCAGGCAGATAAACAGGCACGGGAAGCCATGCAGACCGATCATACAGCGGAGCTTCCTGTTTTGTCGGAGCAGAACATGCCAGATACGATCCGTGTTCTGTTGTCCGATGACGGAAGCTACTGGCAGTCAGAAGTCCGGGTGAGCAGTGATTCGGATTTTCGTGTTATCTGCGGGCAAACAGAAACAAGCTATAAGAAAGGAACGGAGATTGATCTGGCAGAGCTTACCGGGGACGCAGATCCGGTTTCCCTGACGATCATTCCGGAAAAACAGGGAAAACTGACAGTAGAGAGTCTTCATAAATCAGAAGGAGCACCGTCCTATCGGGGAAAGCTGCAGATAAAAAAACAGGGGAATAAATATTGTATTGTAAACGAACTGGCGTTTGAGGAATATCTGTATGCGGTTGTTTCCAGTGAGATGCCTTCCTCATATGAGAAAGAGGCGCTGAAAGCACAGGCGGTATGTGCAAGAAGCTATGCAGTTAGAAGGATCCAGGATGGTGCATTTGAAGAATATGGGGCGGATCTGGATGACACAACTGCCAGTCAGGTATATAACAATGTATTTGAAACAGAGGAAACGATTCATGCAGTACAGGAAACTGAGGGACAGATCCTGACCAATGACGGGGATGTGGTAAATGCATATTTCTTTTCAACTTCCTGTGGAACGACATGCCGGAATGATGACGTCTGGGGTGGAGAGAAGTTAGATTATCTGAATGATCAGTTGGAGATTTATACAGAGGCGGATCGGAAACGGTTAGGAGATGCAACTGTTATGCTCGATCATGGATATTTTCAGATAGGGGATGGCAGATTGTCAACGGAAGAGGTATTCCGTGCATTTATCGATCAGACGGTCTATGTGAACAGTATTGAGAAAGAAGAACCATTTTACCGCTGGCAGGTTACGCTGACGGCAGATCAGATACAGACACTTGCGGGTGCAGATATCACAGATCAGACCGGAGAGATTGAGAAAGTCCGGATCACGAAAAGAGGAAATAGCGGAATTGCCCGGAATATGGTATTATACGGGAAACAGAGTTCTGTTACGATTGAAGGGCAGATGGAGATCCGTGAACTTCTGTGTTCACCGGATGTTGTGATCCGAAACAGGATGGAAGTGAAACATCAGGTTTTGATCTGCTGCCAAGTGCGTATTTTTATATTACGCAGGATAAAGAGGAAATTATCAATTGCATGGTGGCGGCTTTGGTCACGGAGTCGGCATGAGCCAGAATGGGGCAAATGATCTGGCAGAAGCAGGATATGGATATGAGGAGATCCTGTCTCATTATTATAATGGAACAGAACTTTGAGAAATTGAGAGAAACGGGAAATAAAACAAATGAAGAATAAAAGTAAACCGGGTGAAAGAGAAAATCGAATGGATCCAGAATCTTACAGTTGTACGGATGGTTCAGGGAGCAATGAGGATCAACAAGGATAATCAGTTGTCTGCGTTTGCGGCACAGGCGGCTTTCTTTCTGTTGCTTTCTTTTTTCCATTTGCAATGATGCTCCTGATCGGCATTCGTTTTCTTCCGGTAACACAGGCGGAGTTTATAGAGCTGGTAGCGGAGATGATACCAGGGAAAGATGGCAGAGACACTCAGCTTTTATGGTCGATGAAATCTACAGTACGCAGGTTGGAACGACGATGATCGTGTCAGCAGTCGTAGCAGTCTGGTCGGCGGGGCAAAGCGAACGATGGCATACCACTCGCGCGCGTGTACTTCAGGTTCATCCGCTCGAGCACGACGTTCGACTGGGCCGGAAGGTGGATCGTCCGGCAGATGCTAAGTACGAGGCCGACCTCCAGCAGGTCGTCATGTCCTGATGGAGGTATGAAACGCGCAGCAAA